>Ga0256829_1000036_pt1 | contig 183523 bp, 161 predicted proteins | sample 131447metaG_FD_185979 | JGI IMG/M metagenome (GOLD analysis project Ga0256829, IMG submission 185979) | Hydrothermal vent microbial communities from Lau Basin, Pacific Ocean - 131-447 | ecosystem: Environmental > Aquatic > Marine > Hydrothermal vents | place: Pacific Ocean: Lau Basin... | reverse complement strand
AGCGCTTAACCCAGGCATACAGGCTGTGGGTCGACATGCCCAAACGAGACGCTACCTCAGCCACCGGCAGACCTCGTTCGGTCACCTGCCTGACTGCTTCGATTTTGAATTCTTCGGGATAACGCGGATTGCTCATGGCACCTCCTAGTGGGCCGTATTATGAGGCCAGGAGGTGTCTACGAAACTAGGGGCGATTCAGTCTTTCGCATATTAAATCTCCGACTTCAGTGGATTATTCGCTCTTGCTTAGCAAGGTATTTTCGCCGACCTCAGGCTCCTTGGATTTGTCACATTTGCCGCTGGACATATGCTTCATGCATACGGCCATCATCAACAAACAGGGTAGAAGAAAGAGCAGGCTTGGCAAAGTCGTTGCCAATGCCCCGGTGCTTTGGTTAAGGAGCATGTAGCCAACCACAGCTACGGTTAGACCCGTCACGATCGGGTTGCGCTGCAGTACACTTTTCACTTTCGAAAACAGGCTGCTCATATCATTACCTTCGAATATTTGATTTGCAGGTTAGCCGTTGTTTACGCCTACCGGTGCGCTCAAAAATTCCACCGTATGGATTTCCCCGTCTGGGGTCTTAACCTTCATTTCATATGTCTGAACTTTGGAATTAGTTCGATAACTTTGTATCATTCCAGTTGTGCCGGCCGTATCGGCGGGCGCGATGCTCAGTACCTTACCTTCTTTAACAAGCATTTTGAGTGTGGGCTTTGCTTCCGACGTATCGTTCAGCCGGTCCAGTGTTCGCTGACTGCCGCCTTCGGCCATTGCAAGCGAGGAAGCAACGGTCAGAATAAAAGGAACGATTACTTTGGTTATGCGGTTCATGGTTTGCACCTCTTGGTTAGTTGATGCCTGTAGATTAAAGGCTTGCTACTTACAAGAAGCTGTTGCCAAGGTTACAAAGCGGTAATCGCTTCATTCTCGTGTTGGTACGACCGCCGCGCCTGCGGCGGTCGCTTTCTGCTCTTTACTGCTTTTCGATGCGCGTAATGGTGGAATCCATACCTTTCGAGGAGAACTCGAATTCGACCTGGTCCCCTTCTTTCAGCGTTTGGAGCTGATCAGGCTTTGCTTTGAAGCCCATCGTCATCGACGGCCAGCCCAACGCTTCGACCGGGCCGTGGGCAATGGTGACGGTTCCGCTCTCGGTGTTTACTTTCTTGACCGTACCTGTGGCTGTAGCGGTCTGTCCCGCCGACGTCTGGTCCATTGGCATGTTCATGCCTTTGTGATCCATCGGCATGCCGTCCATTGGCTCCTTGTCGGCGGCATAGGCGACTGGTACTAGGAAGAGTGAGGCAAGGGTGATGTGCTTGATGTTCATAGATGTTCTCCAGGGGAGTTGGTTGCTTGCTGGGGTGTTACACGCAATTGCCGGCGGCGCATCAGCAGGTAAGCTGCCGGCAGAACGAACAAGGAGAGCAAAGGCGCGGTGATCATGCCGCCTACCATTGGCGCGGCGATGCGGCTCATGATTTCGCTGCCGGTCCCGCCGCCCCAAAGGATGGGAAGCAGACCGGCGATGATTACTGCGACAGTCATGGCCTTAGGGCGCACCCGTTGCACAGCGCCTTCGCGAATCGCGTCGAGGAGGGCGCCCTCACTTTGAGCTCCGGCATCAAGGCGCTCGATCCAGGCATTCTTTAGGTACAGCAACATGATCACACCGAACTCTGCAGAAACCCCTGCGAGCGCAATGAAGCCGATACCTGTCGCGACGGAGAGGTTGTACCCCAGCAGATACAGGAACCAGACGCCACCGGTCAGGGCGAATGGCAGCGTAGCCATGATGAGCAGCGCCTCGCCAAAGCGGGCAAACGTGAGGTAAAGCAAGACAAAAATGATCAGCAAGGTAGCCGGCACGACGAGCTTCAGCTTCGCATTAGCTCGCTCCATGAATTCGAATTGGCCGGAATAGCTGATGCTCATGCCGGACTCGAGTTGGACCCCTTCGCTGATTTTTTTCCTCAGATCGCCCACGACCGCCGCCATGTCGCGGCCACGAACATCAACGTAAACCCAACCCGATAGCCTTGCGTTTTCGCTTTTGAGCATGGGCGGCCCATCGGTCACCTGTACCTTGGCCACCGTCCCCAAGGTGATCTGACTGCCTTGCGGCGTGTAGATAGGCAGGTTGCGCAGATCGGTTATCGAGTCGCGCCATTCGCGACCATAGCGGAGGTTGATCGGATACCTGGCGAGCCCTTCCACGGTTTCACCAATGGTTTGACCACCGATGGCACCGGCCACAATCGATTGCACGTCCGCGATATTCAGGCCGTAGCGTGCGGCGGCGACACGATCGATATCCACATCGATATACCTGCCGCCGGTCAGTCTCTCAGCAAGCGCCGAACTGACCCCAGGCACCGTTTTGGCGATTTTTTCCACTGCCTGGGTGGCGTTGTCGATCTGTGCCAAGTCAGTGCCATACACTTTCACCCCGATCGGGCTCTTGATACCCGTCGCCAGCATATCGATACGGTTTCGAATCGGCGGGATCCACAGATTGGCTAATCCAGGTACCTGTACGGTGCGATCCAACTCCTCAACCAGCTTGTCAGGCGTCATCCCAGGGCGCCATTGATCCTTCGGCTTGAACTGAATGGTCGTCTCGAACATTTCCAGCGGGGCGGGATCGGTAGCGGTGTCGGCTCGACCAGCCTTGCCGAACACATGTGCGACCTCTGGAACCGTTTTGATCAGCCGGTCTGTCTGTTGCAATAGCTCGGAAGCCTTCTGAGCGGAGAGGCCTGGAAGTGCAGTGGGCATATAAAGGAGGTCGCCTTCATCCAGCGGTGGCAAGAACTCCCCACCGAGGCGAGAGGCGGGCCACAAGCCAGTCAGAAAAACCAGAACCGCCACCAGCAGGGTCATCTTGGGCCAGCGCAGCACCGCATCCAGGGCCGGCTTGTAGATCCAGATGAGGCCACGGTTGAGCGGATTGCGGTGTTCATCCGGGATTTTGCCCCGTATCCAATACCCCATGAGTACTGGAACCAGCGTGACGGACAGGCCCGCGGCGGCCGCCATTGCATAGGTTTTGGTGAACGCCAGTGGACCGAACAGTCGGCCTTCCTGCGCCTCCAGGGTGAACACTGGTATGAACGACAGCGTGATGATCAGCAGGCTGAAGAACAGTGCCGGCCCGACTTCAACGGCCGCGTCAGTGATTACCTTCCAGTGCTCTTGGCCCTTCAAAGTTGAGCCAGGATGCCGCTTGTGCCAGCCCTCGATGTGCTTGTGGGCGTTTTCGATCATGACGATTGCCGCGTCGACCATCGCTCCGATCGCGATCGCGATGCCGCCCAACGACATGATGTTTGCGTTGATGCCTTGCCGCTGCATGATGATAAAAGCAATCAGGATGCCGATCGGCAACGAAACGATGGCGACCAGAGATGAGCGCAGGTGCCACAGGAATATTGCGCAAACCAGCGCAACGACAATGAATTCCTCGATGAGCTTGTGGGTGAGGTTTTCAACGGCACTGTCGATCAGCTTGCTACGGTCGTAAGTCGTGACGATTTCGACGCCTTCGGGAAGGCTCGCTTTGAGCTCATCAAGCTTGGTTTGAACGGCAGCGATGGTTTCGCGAGCGTTCTTGCCGCTACGCAGGATAACGACTCCACCGACTACCTCACCTTCGCCATCAAGCTCGGCAATACCCCTGCGCATTTCCGGGCCGAGCTGGATATGCGCAACGTCCCCTAGCGTCACTGGCACGCCGCCGTCGAGACGCAAAGGAATGGCTCGAAAGTCGTTGAGTGTCTTCAGATACCCGGTCGCACGGACCATGAACTCGGTTTCTGCTAGCTCTAGAACGCTCCCGCCGGTTTCACGATTGGCCTCATCGATCGCCTTTGCAATCTGCTGCTGCGTCACGCCCCTGCTGGCCATGCGTACGGGATCGAGTACGACCTGGTACTGCTTGACCATCCCGCCTATGGGCGCGACTTCCGCCACGTTGGGCAATGTTTTGAGCTCATAGCGCAGAAACCAGTCCTGCAGGGAGCGCAGCTGCGAGAGGTCATGTTTGCCCGTTCGGTCCACCAAAGCATACTGGTAGATCCAACCAACACCCGTGGCGTCGGGCCCCAAGGCAGGTTTGGCGGCAGCGGGAAGCCGACTCTGCACCTGACTCAGGTACTCAAGCACCCGCGAACGGGCCCAATAGAGGTCTGTGCCGTCCTCGAACAGGACGTACACGTAGCTATCCCCGAAGAAGGAGTAGCCGCGGACTGTCTTCGCGCCGGGGACAGACAGCATGGTCGTCGTCAGCGGGTAGGTGACCTGATTCTCGACAATCTGCGGCGCCTGCCCTGGGTATGGCGTGCGAATTATGACCTGAACGTCGGAAAGGTCTGGCAACGCATCGACAGCGGTGTTCTTGACCGACCAGATACCCCAGGCGACCGCAAACAAAGTGGCGAGCAAGATCAGAAAGCGGTTGGCCACTGACCATCGGATTATGGCTGCGATCATTGCTGGCCCCCGAGCTTCTCGATGCGCTCGATGATCAGGCCTTCGTCGCTTTCACGCACGCCAACACGGACGCGGTCGCCCGTTTGCAAGCCTGATAAGAGGGACTGATCGGCAACCGGGAAGGACATGGTCATCCCAGGCATGTTCAGCGTCTTGAACGGCCCATGTGACAGGCCAACCATGCCATCTTCCAGGCTGACGACCGTGCCTTCAGCCTCGTGCAAAGCAGGTCCGGTGGAAGATGTAGGCTGCTCCAAACCCTGAGCGGTCAGTCCGCGTAGGCTAGCCTCGGAATCCAGGAGGAACTGACCGGACGCCACCACCTTCTGACCGGCTTCCAGCCCTTCAAGTACCTCTGTTTTGTCATCGAATTCTCGACCGGTGCGGACCTCAACGGGACGGTAACGGCCTTCATCCTCAGCGAGCATCACCAATGCTCGCCGGCCGGTGCGAATGACCGCCTCGGTTGGGATGACCAAGGCATCTTCAACATTGCGACTCAACGTCACCTCGGCCGTCATGCCAGGACGAAGCCGCTGTTGTGGGTTAGGTAGCTCAACCCGGACACGCACAGTGCGGCTATCCAGGTTGGCCTGCGATAGTACAGTCTGGATCGTTCCTTCCAGCGTTTCGCCCGAAAAAGCGGGCAGGCGCGCAGTTACTGATTGCCCAGGCGCTAAATGTGCGATCTGCGCCTCTGGTACTGCAACTTCTAGCCAAACCGTGTCCAGCCCATTGACACGCGCAAGAGATGCGCCGGCGGGTACGGTCATGCCCTCGCGGACATCAAGACTTTCTAATACGCCACCGATCGGGCTCGTCACGGTCCAGACGGGGCGCGCTTTACCGGTCCGTTCCAGCTGCGCAATGACCTCTGCCGGCATGCCGGCAAGGCGCAACCGCTGACGGGCTGCTGCGAGCAGCTGGGGTTCGCCGATCTTTCTCAGTGCTAGGTACTCTTCCTGTGCAGCAGCCCACTCAGGGATAAGCAGATCTGCAAGCGGCGCCCCTTTCTCAATGACGTCTTCCGGCGCTCGGTCGTAGACGCGCTCGACGAAGCCCCCGGCGCGCGCCTGCACGACAGCCACGTCTCGCTCGTCAAACATCAATGCACCTGTGGCTTCGAGCGATTGGCTAATTGACTCACGTGTTGCGGTCGCCAGGCGCATGCCAAGGTTCTGCGTCACGCTCGGATCGATGCTCATCGACGCCCCGTCGCCTCCCTCATCGGCATAGCGCGGGACTAGATCCATGTCCATGAATGGGGACTTTCCTGGCTCATCGAACTTCTGTTGCGGATACATCGGGTCGTACCAATAAAGCACCTCCTTGCCTTCATCTGCCGCTTGGGCAAAGACAGAAGTAGACAGAGCGACAAGGCTCGCCGTACTGATAATCAGCGGGAGGCTTAGGACGACGGCCAGCCGTTTGAGTTGAAATGTCATGGTCGGGTATCTCCAAAGGCGAAATGCAAGCGGGCGTTGCTCAGCGATCGGTCGCGGGCTACGTCAATACGACGCAGGCGGGTCTCGACAAGCTGGCGGCGCGCGTCGATCACGGCGGTCAGCTCGCCGTTCCCGGCGCGGTAGTCCGCCATGGCAAGGCGGACCTTCTCTTCAGCGAGGGGTAGTAAGGTTTTGTCGAGGCGGATGAGTGCGCGGTCCAGACGCTGATACTCAGCGAGGTCAGTACTCAGCTCTTGGTTGTACAGGCGCAAGGTCGCTTGGCGCTTAGCCTCGATCTGGGCAAGGCGAGCTCGTTCGGCCGCGATCTTCGGATCCTGCCGAGAGCTGGTAAACAGCGGCAGGTCGAAGCTGACGCTGAGGTTCACCATGTCGCCGTACTCACGGCCACGTCGCAGGTAGTCGATCCCCCAACTCCAATCCGGTGTTTTCTCTGCGATGGCCTGGTGAACCTTTGCCTCCGCTTCACGAGTCATCGGGTCGAAGGCGAGTAACGCCCGGTGCCGGTTCAGGTTGTGCTGATAGTTATCAATGGCGGCAAGCCATTGCGGCCAGTCACCTGTAAGCGGCTGGCCTGCTAGCTCGCCTATCCAGCGCCGGAGGCCGGCCCGCGCAACAGCCTGGTTACGCAGCAGCTCATCCTCTTGTTCAGCCAGCAATGCTGCCTCTTGCCTCGGAAGTACGCTGTCTGCGGTTAGTCCGCTGCCGCCAGCAATGCGGGCCTCAACAGCCCGCGAAAGGAGCTGATTCTCGCTGTAAAGCTGCTTGAAAAGGCTTAGCTTCTGCTCGACCGCGAAGCTAGCGATCCATGCCTCGGCGGTTGCTTGGCGCACACCGAGACGTTCAACCGTTTGCTGGGCGTTTGCGAGCGCAACACTAGCCTGCGCGGCCTCGACACGAGCGCGCCTTTTCGCTCGGTTTGGCACATCTTGCATGACCCCAACCATTTGCATGGTCATGGCCTCTTGCTCCAACTGCCAGCGAGCGTCACCTTCAATGGGCACGTTTTGCAGGCCAAGCTTCAGTTTTGGGTCAGGGAGCTCGCCTGCTGGGATGGCTGCGCTACGCGCTGCCTCTAGGTTGGCGGCTTGCGCATGCAGCGAAGGCGCGTCTTGCTCGGCCACGCTCAGAGCTTGTTCTAAGGTCAAAGCGGACGCTAACCCTGGAAACGAGAGCGCGCCCATGATCAAGGCGGCCACGTACGGCGGCGCCCAATAAATACGGAGTTTCATTTGCGAAGGATTCCTGATCTTTCATGCGAGCCAAAGGCGCGCAGTAGCCGGCCCGAATGCTCACTCGGGCGGTTCCTATAATTTGATCGGAATTAGACGCGGGGTGGACGCCAGGCGGCGTCTAAAAGGCTAGAGGGGATCAGGCCGTTATAGGGAGTGGTCACGGGTTTAGCAGCAGGCATCAGCTGGGCTTTTATTGAGACAAGCTGAAGGATACTTGCAGTTTTGCATTCTTGGCCCGTCTTGCAGACGGTCGCCGTTCCATGCTCATTCGCTTCACAGCACTCGTGTTCAGCACCGTCATCGGCGCCAACCATCGAAGCGTGGTCGGTCGTCATGGCGCCCACACCTTCCATATCGGACATCATGTGATGCCCGGACGATCCAACCGTCATGAGCATTTCCGCTATCCCATTGATCGGAAGCGCGAGCACTAGCAGCAGGATAAGGAAGGAGCGCATGTAGGACTTCATATTTTCAGTTTACGGGGCAATTCATGAGCAATCAATGAGGCAATCGGTCGCTTCGCAACCGAAGCCTAAGCCGACAGGCTTCAAACTACACGCGCTTTACGGAGCCGGAGGGCGTTGAACACAACCGATGCTGAGCTGAGGCTCATGGCCAGGGCAGCAATCATCGGAGACAGCAACAGTCCAAAGAACGGATAGAGCAGACCTGCAGCAATCGGGATGCTCAACCCGTTGTACATAAATGCAAACAGAAGGTTCTGACGCATATTGCGAACTGTCGCCACCGAAAGCGTACGGGCGCGAAGTATTCCCATCAGGTCACCTTTAACGAGCGTGACTTGGGCGCTATTCATCGCGACGTCGGTACCCGTACCCATCGCGATGCCTACGTCAGCCCTAGCGAGAGCCGGAGCGTCATTTATTCCGTCGCCTGCCATGGCCACTACTTTACCGAGGGCTTGTAGCTTAACCACCAGCGCCTCCTTGTCCTGCGGCTTCACTTCACCATGCACGTCATCGATCGATAGCTCACGAGCCACCGCGCGGGCAGTGGTAAGCCCGTCGCCGGTGGCCATGATGACTTGCACGCCCTCCGCTTGGAGCCGCGCTACAGCTTCCTTGGACGTCGGTTTGATCGGGTCCGATACGGCCAGCAAGCCGGCAAGTGCCCCATCAACAGCCAGGTAAACAATGCTGGTACCGCTCTCTCGCATTTTTTCTGCCTGATCTTTCAACGGCTCGACGCTCACACCCGCATCCTCCATAAGCGCGGTGTTGCCTAGCTGTAGCTGCTTGCCTTCCACCAGACCACGGACTCCGATCCCTGACCCTGACTCGAAGGTCTCTGGCTTTACCAACTGAATACCCTCGCTTCTCGCATGGTCCACGATGGCGTGGGCTAGGGGATGCTCGCTACCTTGATCCAAGCTGGCAGACAAACGGATGACTTCCTGAGCATCGAACGGCGTGACGCCTACCGCCCGATCGAAAACAGGTCGGCCCTCGGTTAACGTTCCAGTTTTATCGACAATCAGCGTGTCTACCTTACGGACATTCTCGATGGCGCCTGCGTCTCTGAAAAGCACTCCGCTTCCAGCCGCTTTGCCTGTGGCAACCATGATCGACATAGGCGTTGCCAGGCCAAGTGCGCAAGGGCAAGCAATGATCAAAACCGCAACTGCATTGATCAGGCCGAATACCCAGCCCTGGTCAGGCCCGAACAGGCCCCATGCAAAGAATGTCAGCAAGGCGATACCGATGACCGTCAGCACGAAATAACCTGCAACCGTGTCTGCCATTCGCTGCATGGGTGCTTTGGAGCGTTGTGCATTCGCAACCATCTGGACGATTTGTGAAAGCATGGTCCCGGAGCCAACCTTAGTGGCTCGCATGACAAGCGAGCCGCTCGTGTTCATCGTCGCGCCGATAAGCGAATCGCCTGTCCGCTTCGTCACCGGAACCGGCTCGCCCGTTAGCATGGATTCATCGACGGCGCTCTCGCCCTCCAATACCTCTCCATCAACGGGTACCTTTTCACCAGGACGAACGCGCAGATGGTCGCCCTCATGAACATGTGTGAGCGGGATGTCCTCCTCTGAACCATCTTTGGCGATACGGCGAGCGGTTTTAGGTGATAAGCCAAGCAGGGACTTAATTGCCGAGGACGTCTGCGAGCGGGCCTTCAATTCCAGCAACTGGCCCAGCAGAGTCAATGAAATGATCACCGCGGCGGCTTCGTAATAAACGCCTATCCGGCCGCCTACTGTGAATGACTCTGGAAACATGCTCGGTAAGAGGGTTGCTACGACGCTGTAAATATAGGCAGCCCCCGTGCCAAGCCCGATCAAGGTCCACATGTTTGGGCTGCGATGTTTGACCGAGGCGAGACCGCGCGCGAAAAATGGCCAGCCTGCCCACAAGACAACCGGGGTCGTGAGGGCCAGTTCAACCCAGTTCTGGCTAGCCCCGTGAAACAGCGGTATCGCATGTCCCGCCATGGCCAACAGTGTCACTGCTACGGTCAGGGGCAGCGACCACCAGAATCGTTTCGAAAAGTCCTTGAGTTCAGGATTTTCCTCCTCGTCGAGTTCAGGAATCAGCGGTTCCAATGACATCCCGCAAATAGGGCAATCACCTGGCCCCATTTGGCGGATTTCAGGGTGCATTGGGCAGGTGTACTCTGTCGTTGCATCACCGGCGGGTGGTTTCTGTGCGGGTGGGGTAGATGCCCGAGAGGAGGTCCCATGAGCCTGCGGTGCAGCGAGATATCGAGCAGGGTCGGAACGAAACTTGGTCTGGCAACCCTGCCTGCAGAAGCGGTAAGTGCTTCCCTGATAATGCTCTTGATGCTCGCTATCCTCTTCCACCTTCATCCCGCAGACGGGGTCTGTGAGTGCTGCAGTACCTTTCGTTTGGTCGGGCTGGTGATGGCACTGCTGAGAGGACATACTGGGCACCTTAAGGATTGGTTAGCGACGAACTTGGCCTATTGCAGGGACATTTGCGGTTTTTCAATGCTTGCAGCGTCTGACAGCCAGTATATGCAAAGCGTCCTGACCAAAGGCTGAAGTAATCATTACATTTCTGTCAGGTTCTCTGGTATGTCAGGTCGTATGTATGTTGAAGCGAGCTGCTGAAAAAGTAGCTCGCGCAGATACCGCCTGCTGGCCTAGCCTATGCCTCCATTGTTCGATGCTCGGCCGCTTCATTTTGATGAATACCGAACCGTGCAAAAGCCAGCGCCTCAAGATCCGTCTGTAGAGATTCGGCCTCTGCCCAGATACAGGCACTCTCGGCAGGCACCGTAAGAGCGATGCCCTCAACTATCGTCAGAACCATCGCATGCAATCTCAGCAGCTCATCGCGAATGGCGGTGGTTCCGCCCATTTCTAGCGAGCAGGCGTCCAATCGATCAACCAGCCGGAGCAGTTGAGGGGTGTCAGGGGGTCGTGGTAAACATTCAGCGGCGTTTCGGTATTCTCCGCCAGCCAGGCGCGGTAGCTATCCAACTGGTCTGACGGATAGGAGCAAAGCAGTTCAGCCCTGGCAAAGCTGTCAGCACGCAATGTAGAAAGCACCGGACCAGGCAGGCCACCAGCCAGCGCCTTGAGGTCATTCCCGCCAATCCAGCTCACCAGAATCGGCAACTGCTTTTTCACCATCCATGCCCCCAAACAGCCACTCTTGTCTGTCCACTACACAAGCCAACAGAACTGCTTAGTGCTCAGCTCACTACAACCTGAAAAGCTCAGCCATCACAACGCAGTTTATGCCATTCAATTGCTACGGCCTTGGTCATCAAGGTCACTGACTCGCTCGCTAGGAACGTATTCAACCAAGTCTTCTATCTTGCAATCAAAGTAACGGCACAGCCCATCAATATGCTCAGTACTGGTGCTGAATCCCCGCCGATTGATCATCTTCGACAAGGTTACCCGGTGGATGCCGGCACCCTCCGCCACTTCCGCGATGGTAATGCGGCGCCCCTCCTCAAACTCCCTGCGGGCGATCATTTCTTTGATCTTGAAACGAATCATATTGGCTACATCCGTTACTTATATTTTTCAAATGTTAGCAATTGGCTGCAAAAAAAGCTTGCCTAACGAACCCGTCGAAGCTATATATATACACATGTAGCCAATTAGCTACATATGGAGCCCAAGGAGAACGTTATGACTACTCAATACCTAACCACCGACGAGCTTGCAGCTCGCATCAAATATGACGCCAGAACAATTCGCGACCGACTCAAGGATAGCGTTTTGCTTGAGGGCGTTCACTACATCCGACCCTTTGGTGGGCGCAAAATTCTTTATATCTGGGAAGCCATTGAGCGAGACATGGGCGGCCCATCCAACAGCCCTCTTGCCATCCCCATGGCCAACGGAGGTGTCATGCATGGCTAGTATCCGTGTACGAGAACAGACAGGAAAACTGTTCTTCGATTTCCGTTACCGTAACAAACGATGCCGTGAGCAAACGGCCCTGGATGACACACCTACCAACCGGCGCAAGCTGGAAGGGATTTTGAAAAAGATCGAGGCTGAAATCACTCTGGGGACGTTCGAGTATGCCCGGTATTTTCCGGGCAGCAAGAATGCCCAAAAGTTTGCTGAGACCGCGACAGCTCAGGCGCCACTCAAGCACCACACAACGCCACTTTTTAGTGACTTTGCCGATACCTGGTTTGCCGAAATGCAGGCTCAGTGGCGACGCTCGCACATTGATACGGTGGCAGGCACTTTGCGCGCCTACTTGAAGCCAGAATTTGGTGAGAAAGAGGTCGGCTCCATCACCAAGGCAGAGATTTTGTCTTTCCGTTCCCATCTCGCCAAAGTCAGAAACGGTAAAGGCAAACCCCTGTCAGCAGAGCGAATCAACCACATCATGACGCCTTTGCGCATGATCCTTAACGAAGCAGCCGACCGCCATGAGTTTACCTCACCCTATCAGGGCATCAAGTCACTCAAGGTACCGCGGACTGATGTTGAGCCGTTTACCGTCGACGAGGTCAAGCTGATCCTGCAAACGGTGAGGGCCGATTATAAAAACTATTACACCGTGCGCTTTCTGACCGGAATGCGCACCGGTGAAATTGATGGGCTGCAGTGGCAGTTTGTCGACTTTGAGCGCCGACAAATTTTGGTGCGCCAGGCTTTGGTGAAGGATGAACTGGTTTATACCAAAAATGATGGTTCGTTTAGGACCATCGATATGTCTGGCCCTGTTTATGACGCACTGCAAGAGCAGCATAAAGCGACCGGTCAATTCGACTACGTGTTCTGTACGCGCAACGGCAAGCCTATCGCCCACCGCAATATCACCCAACGGGTGTGGTACCCCTTGCTGCGCCATTTAGGGCTGCGCAAACGCCGTCCTTATCAGACGCGCCATACCGCAGCTACGCTCTGGCTAGCGGCAGGTGAATCACCGGAATGGATTGCCCGCCAGATGGGCCATACCACAACGGAAATGCTGTTCCGCGTTTATTCCCGCTATGTGCCCAACCTCACACGCCGTGACGGCTCTGCCATGGAACGCTTGCTGGTCAGTGAATTCAACCAAGCCAGCCATTCCGATGCTCAGGAGAAAGAACATGCTTAAGATATCCGCTAACACCTGCCGCCGCCTTGCTAGAGCCATCCAGGTTGCATTGCGAATCCCCGAGGGAGATGCGCTAGTCTTTTTGATTGGACGCGGCCACGAAGCATCCAATCTGGATGCGCTGGAGACCTGGGTCACTGAAACATTGCCACAGCTGGAGGAAGAGTGTGGCAAGGCGGTACTGCCCTATTTGCTCGATCGCCTGGAAAGCACTATGAATCAGTGGGGGGCAGCCTGATGAACAACTCAGTGCCATCCACCTATTCAAATAAAGATGCAGATGCCTTTTGGTTGACTGGCTGCCTGGAAACTCAACAGGCCTATCAGGTATCGCCTCTAAAATCCTGTATTTTCCTCGTTTTGGAAAACCTTGCAGGACTCCATGAGGTTCTAGCAGCCCTAGATAACCACCCGGGGTCATGGCCAACCAATGGATTAGTAGCCGTCTCAATGCTCGTCACTGCCCATGGGGGCTTTTTGACCGTTGAAGATCAGAAGCTATTAACAACGCATGCTTTTCAATCACTCAGCCATCTACCCGCCAGCAAAGTGGGCTCAATCACGACCGTGATGGACGTTGAGCGGTGGATAGACAGCTGCCCATACCCAACGCTGCAACGCTTCGCCTATCAGGTACTTGGAGAGCCCAATATTGGCTGTCGATTTTTTAGCTACCCAGCGAGCGCTAACCACCACCACTGCTATCCGGGTGGGTTGGCTGAGCACAGCCTGGAGGTGGCTCAATCAGTATATGCCGTAAGCAGCAGCTTCTCTGAGCATGAGCGCTGGCTGGCCGCACTCGCTGGCCTGCTCCATGACCTCGGCAAAGTACGAAGCATGCAGCCAGATGGGCGACGAACAGAAACTGGATATTTGGTGAGTCACGAGCTGCTGGGATATGAGCTGGCTCTTCCGGCGCTAAACACGCTGGAAAAAGAATGGCCAGACGGTGCCAATGGGCTTCGCTACCTGTTTGAGTGGCTGATCAAGCCAAAGCAGCAACGACCAGTATTGCCCGTTGCCCTGGCCATCAAGCAGGCAGACATCATGAGTGCTGCCGCCAATAACCGGCAAAAAGTCTTCAGTGATAAGCCTGTCTGGCAGACCTTTGCCCGATGCGATGGACCTGGCCCCGAAAGTACCTTCTGGCTGCCAAGGCCACCGCATGCTGACTAAGGGAGATCAGTGCTGCCATGGATTCACATCAGCCGCGAGCTTGACTTGGGCGAAAGCCATGCCAGTATAAATACTGATTATCCATACAGCTTTATGGCGAAAGGTAAGCCTTTAGCCCGCTATCAGTTTCCTATCGGAGCTTAATATGCCCACTCTCAATGAAATGACTAACCTGCTGTTCGGCGATGGAGAGCCAATGCAGGGCGCCACCTTCACGCTGGAAGAGGCGATTGAACAAGCCAAGACCTATGCCACGCACAAGCCCTTCAGGATTGTCCGTGACTGGATATGGGCTGATCTGGATGTGGGCGAGAAAATCGCCCTGGATCTGGAGTCACGAGGTATCAACCCGGTGATGGTCTATGCCCATGAGGTCATGTACGACAGCACTTCGCGCTTCGAGCCCGGCAATTGGGTAAGGACCACACCTCTTATACGGTTTACTCCACCTGGCTTTTTTGAAACCCGAAACACGGTCTATGTCTTGATAGGTGAAGGCAAGCGTAAAACAACATCGCTGGACGCCATTATGAGCATTCACTGACCCAGCCAACGGCATGCGTTTGGAGGGTGCAGACATTGAGGCGGGTAGTGACAGCTGATGGAAGGCTGCCCTGCCCGCTGTACTGAGACCCTCATTCTTACCCACTAGGGCCTATCAGTAAGGAGCCAGAACCATGGAAATTCGAGATGGATTGTCGGCATCAATTCAAGGAGGTGACTTCACCAGCCGAGTATGGCCTGGATCCAGAAACCCACAAATGCGCAACATATTGTGATGGCGTGCCTCGCGATATCTACATATTGATATTCCCGACAGGTGAAAGTAGTCTATGGTTACTGGCCACAGACTAAAGAGGAAGCGGAGCCGGCCCATATGCAGCGTGCGTTGATATGAGCAGGGTAGCGCCAAGAGGTGAACTTATGGCAGTACTGCTGGACGCACTCTATGACTAAATCTAAAACTGCCACTGGGCGCTTCGACACCGACGACGTGACGAAACGTGTCGTATGGACTCAGGCTGCAGGCCACTGTGAGCTGTGTGGCACCGACCTCATGTACGACTACCGGGCAGGTAAGCCCATGAACTGGGGAGAGGTTGCTCACATCCTGCCAGCGAGTCCAAAGGGCCCCCGGGGTCGGTCTGACCATGACGAAGCAAAGGCAGCGTCGCTTACCAACGACACAGCCAATCTCATGCTTCTCTGCCCTGGCTGCCATGACAAAATTGATCGGGATGCTGATGGATATCCAGAAAGCGATCTTAGCGGCCTGCACCAAGCGTACCTGGAGCGAGTCCGGCTAGCGGCAACCACTCCTGACGGTGGAAGAGCGATTCCAGTTATTGTCCAAAGTCAGCATTTCGCAACGAACAACGACATCCCCGTTCGTGATCTGTTGGTGGCAATGTCCTCTGAGGGACTGACGGCATTCGATCATCCCATCAAGATCACTTTTCCAGCCCCAAGCCATCGTGGCCGGGATGACCACTACTGGCAGAGCATCAAGGACAGCATTCAGCACGAATTAGAGCAGCAGTTAAAACGCCGCGGAGGAGCATGTGGTGACGCTCCTGCGCTGGCCGTAGTGGGCGTGGCAGACATCCCAGCGTTGATCATGCTGGGACAGTCCTTAGGTGATCGATCCAAGCGCCTGCTTTTCTCGTTCAACCGTGAGCACCAACTACGTTGGCCTGACCAGTCAGCCGAACCTCCCGAGTTTGTGTTCACCCCGCCCTCGGATGGAGAAGGCCCACTGGCCCTGGTATTGTCTATCTCCGCGCAAGTCCCAGCTCGCGATGTCGAAGAGGCACTACCTGGTGCGCGTATCGCTGGGCTGAGCATCCCAGTGCCCAGCTATGCGATGGTTCAGAACCGTCGCGTGATACACGCGTTTCGCGACGCTCTACAAAAGCACTTGAGCCGGCTTGAGGCCATGACTGCAGACACAATCCATGTCTTTGCGGCGATTCCCGCTGCTTTGGCTATTGAGTTCGGGGCCTTGCTTACTACGCAACATCAACACGCTTACCTGATCTTCGATCGAGATAAAGACAGCCAAAACAGGTTCACGCCAACACTACAGTTGGGCCACCAAGCCCAGGAGGTTCGTTGATGTCCATGAGCAATGAACAGACCAAGCGCGGAAGCTGGGAGCACTTTCTGCTCCGCGCCGCGAAGGAGATCTCACTGTCCGAATCACAGTACGAGAAGATCAACGACCGATACTCCCAGCTTGAGAAGATTCTCAACGCTTCCGACAATCCACTTCTGGCGCAGGCGCACATTTTTGTCCAAGGCTCCATGCGCCTGAAGACAACGATCAAACCCGTTTCTGGCGCCCCAGAGGATCTGGACACCATCGACGCGGACGCCATTATTTGGCTCCCTCATGCACAGGGTGCTAGAGCTAGAGAGGTTCTGGATGCAATTGAGGAACGCTTCAAGGTTGGCAGCCGTGTCCAGGAGGAAATCAAGCAACTACGCCGTGGCATCCGGATCATCTATGCTGACGAAAACCCTGGATTCCACATTGATGTCACGCCCGCGCGAGCCATCAATGGGAATTCTCAAGGCAATGGCGAAGGCAAGCTGGAAGTACCGGATCGAGAGACTGGGTGGAAGGCGAGTAGCCCGATTCCCTACTCAAAGTGGTTGCAGGTCGCGTCAACGCAACCCATCTCCTTGGCGGAACATATGGCTGTCGCGAAAAGCCAGCGCGCTTTTGATGCCGCCACTCAGGATCCGCTGCCGCAATATCAGGACTATCTCGATCAAGACCCACTTCGGGCAACGATCAAGCTGCTGAAGCGACATCGGGATGAGTGGGCCATCCGCACCAAAAATACGGATCATCGTCCGATTTCGGCAGTCATCACCACTCTCGCTACCCACGCCTACGTTGATGTGGCGAAAGAGTCCCAGTCGACGCCGCTAAGGCCGCTAGATGCCATCCTCGAAATCGTCCGAAGGATGCCGGATCACATTAAGTACCGGGGCAACGAATGCCAGGTTTGCAACCCGGCAGATAACGGCGAAAACTTCGCTGAAAAATGGAATAGGCCGCTCGATGGACATCGCTACCGCCGGGCATTCCAGGAATGGCACGAGAATGCCAGCGTATCGGTCTCGCTGGGACTTGAAAGCTACGAGTCCGCAGAAGCGTTTGCCAAGGCCGTGAACGAAAACTTCGGCATTGGTCCTACCCTCATTTCGGCAGTTAATAGCGAAATTCCGCCCAACTGGACGATGCCTGGCCGGCCTAATGGCACCACCCGAAACGCCACATTAATGGGCACTATGTTTGGAGGCGTGAGCGGGACTGCGAGCTCTCAGGAGGATGTGAGGCCAGTTGGGCGTCTTGGTTGATCAGACGGATACGTCTCTGCAGCGTGGTATAGCCGCGCTGCGAGGTGCTCTTGGCGAAGATGCCGCACAGGCACTGCTTCAGCCTGCGGTCGCTCGGACCGGTGAAGCTGCGAGCTACTACTTTCCTCTGCCAGTTGACTATACGGGCACGGAGCGGCGGCTACTCATCAGCTTTCCCAAGAATTTCCCCCGCGGTGGATTGAGGCTTACAGTCGAGCCCTCGCCATGGCTTGTATGGCCTCACGCGATGGAAGTCGGGCTCTGCCTGCATGGTTTCCAGGAGCGCCCAGTGATGGGCACCCCTGAATACGTGGTGTCGGATAGCCTGGCGCGGTTAGGCAAGATCGTAAATTTGTCCCGGATGGGTTCATGTGCGGCTACCCGAGATGCCGAATTTCGTCGCGAAATCACATCGTACTGGTCTAGGCAGCAAGGGCTATCTCTACAGAACCTTATCCTTTTGGATCGCCCTCAAGTTGCCTCGAAGCTGTATGCCCTTAGCGATCCTCGACAAACGTTACCATCTGGCCAAGAAACAGTCTGGCTCGCCACGGATTTGGCATCCCTGAAAAGACACTGCCGGCGGACGATTGGCCGATCTCCAAGGATGCGAGCACCGGAGGCCCCAGGATTCTACGCAAAGCTTCGGAGCTATCCGGACCTGCGCCTTCCCGCTCCTGAGCTACTGCTCACATGGCTCTTGCCGCATCTCGCTCCTAATGACAGAACGCAGCTGGTGGCTTGGTTCAATGAGCGTAGCTCACTGCCCAACCGCTGGATCGCTTTGGAGCTCCCTGGGGATGCCAGCGCCCCAATCTACTGCTTGAACGTTCGCGCATACGGCCCACAGCTGGATCGAGGATCGAGGTTTTACCTGCGATCAGCGCGGCGCCGGCCTGCAGTTGCAGTCAATCATCCCCCAGTTCTGATCCGAGCAACGACGCTGGATGTGCTGGATCGAACAGAGATTTTATCTCGTGACCTCAGTGGCGTGGCGCAGAAACTAGAAGGGGCTCGCGTCGTTTGCGTTGGGGTAGGTTCGTTGGGTAGCACCGTTGCCCTACAGTTGGCGCGTTCGGGAGTTGGCCATCTGACACTCATTGACCCAGACCACTTGGTCTCGGCAAATCTTGGCAGACATGTGCTCGGTGCCGATGATCTCGGTCTCCCCAAGGCAGAAGCGCTTCAGGAGAAAATTCGCAAAGACCTGCCCACTACGGAAGTCGCGGCGTTTGCCACCTTCGCCGAAGTGGTGATGTACAAGAATCCCGAGGTTTTTGATAAAGCGGATCTGGTAGTGGTTACTACCGCTGACTGGCAGTCGGAGGTGGCGTTGTGGGGGGCCAAGTCGAATGGCACCTCTTGGGGTTTACTCCAGGCCTGGAGTGAGCCTCATACACAGGTGGGGCATGTGCTCCTTGCACCACCTGGTGCATTTGATGCTCGGGGCCTATTCACAGACAACGGTGATTTTAAGCACAAGTTCACCGAGTGGCCGGAAGGTGGGGTCGTCGCCCTTCCCGCCTGCGGGGAGAGTTTCATCCCAGGAGGCTCTCTTGGGATGGCGAACATTGCTTCGATGGTTTCTCAAGCTGCATTACGAGTGTTGAGTGGCATCATCGACAGCCCGAGCTGGGTCAGCAGCATTAATAAACCTGATGACGTGGTTAGGCTGGGAGGTAACTACCTCGGGCCTGAGCTACCTGCCGGAATGCAGCAGGCCCAGCTGGAGCGCGATTGGCCGAAAGCATCGGAGAAAAGTAAATGACGGCGATCGCGTGGCAATGGACCTGGCCCGGGCTAAACACTCCTCTGTTGGTATCGCAGGAGGTTGCGAGCCTGCTGGAGAGCTACAGGCAGAAGCACTTTGATGTAGAGCGTGGGGGGCAGCTATTCGTCGACCCTTCAAACGTGGCCGGACTGGTACTGGCATTGGCTACTCCCCCTCATAACGATGATCGGGCTGGTAGGACCTGGCTGGATTTGAATGCTCGTCGCTGTCGAAAGGAAATTGAGCAGGCTAACGCCGCAGGTCTCCGCCTGGTAGGCTACTGGCATACGCACCCGCAAAGCATTCCTATGATCTCCCCCACGGATATCGGGAGCTTTTCCAGGTTCGCCGCGCACTACACCCAAGAGCTGCCGCACCCGCTGGCAATCATCGTGGGCAACTCCAGCTGCCACGAAGGCATAAAGGCTTGGTCTTTCAGGGATGGGCGCTATGTTGAAGCTGTTTGGGGCAGTTGGCCAGGTTAGTGGTTACATGCCTCCTCCAGCATGAGAGCGAAAAGCTCCCCCTGGAATCGTGCGTCGTCCAACGCGTTATGGTTGGGTGCGCTTTGGGGGTTGAAACGAGCGGTCATTTGGGAGGATTTAGTTTCCCTCCAGCGGCATCCGGTAACCCCCATGTAATACGCCTTCATGTCGAGCGCGGTGAACCCAAAGGGGTTCGTCCCAGAATACTTGTGGAAGTAGTAGTTGACGAACGACCAGTCAAACGGGGCATTCAGCCCCACGAAAACGATTTTCTGATCTGCCGAACATACCTGGTTCAACCATTCCTCCAGCTCGAGCATCGCCACCTGGGGGGGAAGCCCTTCTCTTTCAAGCTTACAGAGATCGAGACCAGTTACGGCGACTGCCTCCGGATCATGTTTTACGCCGTCCGGTTGGAGCTCAAGATAGATCGATTGAGTAGGCTCTGAAACGAGGCACGCCCCAATAGAGAGCAGACTATAAATGCCCGGTACGGGTCCGGAAGTCTCGACATCGACAGAAACATAAAGCTCATCGTTCATTATCGTGCTCCTCATATTTCAGACAGCATGCTGAAGGTCATAAGTCTCTACAAGCTTTGTAGCTATCCAATGACTGCTTCTGGCCGATAGCAGCCTATAGCCATTGACAGACAACGAGGCCAAGAAAAGAAACTGTCTGTGACTTTCAAAAACTTAGATTCACTCCCTTGACGACACACTACGTCAACTACACCTGAACCACTTTCATTTGCTAAGCCGAATTCGACAGCCGCTACTGCCTCGTTTACTTAACCCACGGTAAATTCACCCAGTCAGTCGTATATGCCGGCGACAAATGCTCCCGCCGCATGACATAGGAACCCGGGCCTGCTTCTCGGGCCATGAACACCGTGGATCTGTATTTTTGATTGATCGCATCAATCACCGTCATCAGTCGCTCGGACCTTTCAGCGTCTTGGGGCTGTCCAGACTCTGCATCGAACAGATCCTCCTGAATATTCCCCGCATCCACCAGCTCACCCAGCAATAGGCCAGCCTTGGCGTAATCAAAGCCTTCCCGGTACATCGGCCTCAGCAGATTCAAAGCCTGGCGAATAATTACCCGCGAGTCCTGACTGGGCTTGATGAGCTTCACACTGGCGCTTTGTGAGTACTGCGGTGCACTGGTCTTGAATGGGTTGGTACGAATAAACACCATCAGCATGCCGGCATACTGCTCACCGCTACGTAACTTCTGTGCAGCAAGGGCCGCAAAGTGTGTGACCGCCTCCTCCAGATCACCGAGCTTTTGCAATGGTTGGCCAAACGACCGGGAGCACATTATTTGCTGCTTAGCCGACGGTACGTCCTCCCAGGGCTGACAGGAAATACCGTTGAGCTCCCGGGCTGTGCGCTCAAGAACCACAGAGAATCTTTTTCTCAGCGCTGCTGGATCCGCATCGGCTAACTGCAACGCCGTGCCAATACCCATTTCCTTGAGCTTGGCGCTGAGCTTGCGCCCCACGCCCCATACGTCCTCTACAGAGACAAGATTCATCAAGCGTCGCTGCCGATCAGGATCGCTCAGATCGACCACACCGCGCGTCGCAGGGTATTTCTTGGCAGCATGATTGGCCAACTTGGCCAAGGTGCGGGTTGGGGCTATACCGACACAAACCGGCAGACCCACGTTGTGATAAACAGCATTTTTAATCTCGCGGCCAAAGTCTTCAATGGACAGTAGCCGTTCAATACCCGTCAGATCCAGAAAGGCCTCATCGATGGAGTAGACATCCACCCGAGGTGCCAGTTGTTCGAGGGTCGTCATGACTCGCCGACTCATATCGCCATAGAGCGTGTAGTTGGATGAAAACACCTGAATGCCGTAGCGGCATATCTCGTCCTTGATCTGGTGAACCGGCACACCCATTTTCAGGCCCAGTGCCTTGGCTTCTTTTGAGCGCGCCACTACACAGCCGTCGTTGTATCTGAATGACTCTAACAATTAGCAGATCCTATCCTACTGATTTACAACGATATTTATTAGCTAACATTTTTCTCCTATTTTATTCTTTTTTGGGCTCGACCGAGCCGCGTCCTCGTACCACCAACGACAATTCTTACGCGCTCCTTGTATAGGGGGGGCGGGTATGCCACCATTCGTATAGGTAAGGGGGGTATAGTATGGGACATGTAGCATCAAATAAAGACGATCTGCTTAAGCGTGTGAAACGCATCGCTGGTCAGATCCAAGCGGTTGAACGGGCCTTGGAGTCAGATCATGACTGTGCCAAAACGCTTCATCTGGTGGCTGCCACTCGCGGGGCCATCAACGGTTTGATGGACGAAATCATTGAGGATCACGCCAGGGCGCATGTTGCTGACCCCACTCTCAGCGATGAGGAACGTAGCAAGGGTGTCGAAGAGCTTCTCGAAGCCATTCGGCGCTATTCCAAGTGAGAAAAGCAGGCTTGAACTCCATGAACAGCAACACCAGTTTCGCGCATGAGCACATATTCCTCGGCTCTGCACATGATGCAAACGCCAAGCGCACGCTATGGGTGGTGGCACTTACCGTTGTGATGATGGTGGGGGAAATTGCTGCCGGGTACATCACAGGGTCTATGGCTCTGCTAGCCGATGGATTTCATATGGCCACCCATGCGGGTGCGTTGGGGATCGCAGCTGCGGCTTATGCGTATGCAAAGCGTAATGCATCCAGCCCTCGCTTCAGTTTTGGCACCGGCAAAGTTGGAGATCTGGGTGGCTTTGCGTCAGCGCTTATTCTGGGATTGGTATCTCTGGGAATTGGAGTTGAATCCGTCATTCGCCTGCTCCAGCCTACTGACGTCCAGTTCGGGACGGCAACGCTGATTGCCATCGTTGGCCTGGGGGTCAACATAGTGAGCGCTCTGTTGCTCGGCCACGGCCACAGCCATGGCCATGGCCATGGCCACGATCATCACGATCATCACGATCATCACGATCATCACGACCATAATCCTCACGGAGGCGATAACAACCTCAGATCAGCGTACATCCATGTGATTGCCGATGCCCTGACGTCTGTTCTTGCCATTGCCGCCCTGCTGGCTGGCCGCTACCTCGGATGGGTTTGGCTTGACCCAGCCATGGGTATCGTTGGCGCCATTGTAATCGCAAGATGGGCATGGAGTCTGATGGGCGCTACTGCCCGTGTTCTGCTTGATCAAACCGATGATCATGTTGCCGAGGAAATTCGCGAGCTGGTTGAGCAACCTGGCGATGCCAAAATCACCGACCTGCACGTGTGGCGGGTTGGCCCAGAAGCCCACGCAGCCATTGTCAGTGTTCTCGGTGGAGCTACAACAAATGCGGACAACATCCGTGAACGGCTAAAGCCTGTTCACGAAGTTAGCCACCTCACAGTTGAGTTTCGAGCATCGCCTCCTACAGCGTAGTGCTCATTGAAATCGGCAAGGCCCCTTCAATGGGCGCACAGGCCCACGCCTTGCCTACTCAACTCTATTGATCCTGGAACCGCCATGCCTTCAAGCAAACGCGATCACGCTCGCATTGAGCGCCGCTTGATTGCGAGTCTCACAGACGCCTGCGAAGCCGCCAAGGCTGAAATTGTCGGCTTCGATTGGCTAACCCACGAAGCCGACTACCAAGCGTTTCCTCAAAGCCTGCGCGTGATCTGGGTATTTGACACCATGCCCAACAAAGACCGGGCCCTGGGAGCCGGACAGGACAAACGGATGGTTGAGCTGACCTCAACGGCGTTCGAAAAAGCCGGTGTCACCGCGCTAAATGTGAAACGGCATGTGTACTTCGACTCTGAAGAAGAATGCGCGGCGAGCCAAGTTGGTGATTGGGTAAAACGCTTGGCAAAAATGCACAGGGTAAGGGGTAACAACCTTGGCTAAAGACATCGAGAACCCCTGTATTTCAACGTGCCAGCTCAGCGGTGACCTGTGCGTGAGCTGCGGGCGAAATAGGGAAGACATACGTAAATGGAAGCGCATGAAGCGCCCTGAGAAAATGGCGGCGGTTCAACGGGCGGCCTTGCGATTGAAGAGCTTGCAGCGGGGTAGATAATCTCCGAGCCCCGAAAAAACAAACGCGGGTATCTGCCAGCCAGGAGAATACACACCTGATCTATTCGCCAGCGTGCAGCCCGCAGCGTCTCATAAAGTCATGCAGGTGATGGATCAGATCAACGCAAAATGGGGACGAGGCACTATGCGACCTGGACGTGTCCCCGTGACGCCAGACTGGGGTATGAAGCGCGAGATGTTAAGTCCCAACTACACAACCCGGCTGGATCAGCTTTGGACAGTTAAATGCCAATAGAGGCTAGCTGCGGGGCTTGGGGGTGATGGAAACTACCTTCCCGCTAGCGGCTGCCTTCAACTCGGCCATTTCGAACAGCAAGCGTTGGTTTACGGAAGCAATTCGGGCCAATTCCTCTAAAAGCCGGTCGTTCTCAGCACGGAGCGACCGGTTCTTCTCCTTTTCAACCATCAGTGCCTGATGTTTCGAATCACGCTGGGCGCGCACTGACTTGCCCATGAGAGTGCGAATTCTCTCCGCCACCGCTGGGTACGTGTTGTGAATGAGGCCAGGTGTAACGCCTGCTGCTCGGGCAACCGACGCGATGGAAATCTTCTCGTCACCTACGACAAGGCCATCAATGACTTTATCAAGGGCATCTAGTGTTTTTGACCGCGAACGGCCAGGGGCCTGCCCCTCAGTCGGCTTAATCGCCATTCCCAGCCTCGTCGGTATCGTCATTGATGGGAGATAGACCTAAGCTTGTCATGACATCCAGTGCGACCTGCATGTCGCGCTCTGCTCGCTGCCTTACAGCAGGGCCTGCATCCACGATTTTGATCAGCTCCTGCTGTTGGCTGTAAATGTCCTGCCACGTGCCAGCGAAAAACTCATCAATCACCGAGCTTTTGCATCCTGGGCAGCGTGTGGCTTCGTATAGCCCAGCTCCACCGCAGCCCCGCTCCGTCGCAATGCACCAGCCGTGACCAGTAGCACGAATGTTGGCATGTGGGGCCGTTTGGGCAAGTAGAGCGGCCCTGTTTTTGATCGGGATAGCCCGCATCTCCACGATCTTTTCGCCCGCCCCGCCAGCCAATGGCTGATCGTCGAGCCATGACTCGATCAGGTCGATTTTGAATTCGGTCATTTGCTGGAAGATTTCGTCAAAAAGGCTTAGATCTTGTTGCGGATTCGATGCATAGAGCTGAGTCATGCTCATGCTGCTATGTTTGAACTGCCATTTTAGGTAGATCAATGAGGTGCGGCCCATACGGGATTCTACAAAGCATCGAGCATAAGTTCGTCTACATTGGTGCGTTCTCAGTGGCCAAGCGCTGCCAGCAGCTTTGGCTAAACGGTCAAATGCATAATTGGAAGCCTGTCCGCTAAGGGCCTCAACATATCGATCCTGAAGTCTACCGCCCGGAGTATGCTGTCCGAGAAATAGCTTTTTCGAGTCTCTTCGCGCCTTTTCCAGCCGGAGCAGGTGTTCAGCGGGGTCATCTGGATTGGTAACTTTTGCAAGAAGCCTGATCTCCTGATCTAGCTCCTTTCTGATAGTTACTGAATATTTTGCCAAGGTTTCAAGCGCGCTCAGAGTTAACTCAGGGACGAGGTACTCTACGCGCCCTTTCCCGGTTTTGTGCTCTATCGTGGAAACCCAGCAAAACAAAACGCCGTCTTTAACGACTCGGCGCCAAGCTCCAACCTCGATCCCAATAGCCTCATCATTGCGCATGCCGCTAGTTATTGAAACTATAAAAAGTACCGCATCCCTGCAAAGCACTGATAGCTGATCATCGCTAGGGTTATATCCAATGCCATTGATCGAAAGCTCGGATTTCATACCCTGAACGACAACCTCGGAAAAATTGAATATTTTCGACAGCTCTTCAGGCGGAATTATATCCGTCCGACCTACGTTCTTGTTAGCAGCATCAAGCCCTTTTACCTTACCAATTCCACATATTCGCCATAGGGTAGAATTGCCCCACGGATAACTCTGAAGCGGGAACAGCATATCGGCAGCAAAAACCCAAAGGAAATCGATAATCCGTAGTCGCCCATACAACGGAAGCGGCCTCAGTTTAAGCTCATGCTTACAATGATGGACATAATTACTGATATGGATTGGACGTACATCAGAGAATCTCGCGATGCCAAGATCTTTAAGCCAGCGCAAAAATGGCATAACGCTTGCGACCGCCAAAGTAGTGATACCTCTGGCAATAGGGGGTTTTGAGCTGGGCATTCCCCTTTTAAACCACGCATAAGTCACGGCTTTGCAATCATCAATGAGCGCTTGAGGAATGCCCGTATCCCAGTTTACGAACTTAAAGTATTCGGCAACATTGGCCTGATCAAAAAACGGTCGAAGATCCCACTGGGAATCCCCGAGCCTGCTAAGAACTAGCGTTTCACCATGTTCGTTAACAATAGCGCTTACGATAATAGCGTCTCGCTCTGCGGGGCTCAGGCCATTGGCTGTAATCGGCTGCGCAATGAGGACATCATACGCCTTCAAAACCGCATTCGAGTTCCTGATATTCAAATCCTGCCATCCCTTCTTTTTTTCATGAACTCAATTTTTTTAGCCCAAAACAAATGCGGAGATGCTTCCGCCTTAGCTTTTGCTCGGACAACCAATGCCGGATCAAACTTTTGTAGAGTAAATGCATCTATCAACCGAATGTAGTTGAACTGGCGCTTGCGCCATGCTTCCCATTCATCCGTCAGATAGTATTCAACCTCCGCATAGAGGAATTGCTGGTAGCTGAATAGGCGATACAAATCCTCAAGTGTCCCGACGATGGCGTAGCTAGGGCACCCGAGGCAGTGGATGAACTCAGAGCAATGATTGACCCCATCCTTAGGCGCCCGATTGCCGTACAGGCTGTCTTGGCAACCTCCAGGAGGAGTAGGCGTAACGTGGATTCCACGCAGTTTGTCAGGAAAGGCTTCACCAACAAAAATAGCTCCCTCAGCCTTGATTTCGTCGTTGATCCTTAGATAGTGGTTATCTGCAACCTGTGGCGTATGCCCCATAACCGATGAAACTTCGAGAATGTCCCCTCCGCTGAGCTTCCACAGACGGCTTTCCATTGTCTTTCTCAACCGGCTTAGGGTGACATTTAATCGATTCCCTTGATCATCTTGGAGCGCATGTCGTTCGCAAATACTCCTGGTCGATGAAAAAACGGCACTTGGAGTTAGGGTTACAATTTCGTCAAAGCGGCCCGGCTGCCCAGAACGGTATAACCACACGCATGAGGAGATATCCTTCGATGCGAGCGGTACAAGCGCCTTACTCATCTCAAGAGCTTTATTCAGGACACCAACGCCATCTAGCGGAATAGCGCTGTACTCATCCAGCAGATTGGTCTGGCGTATCGTTTTGCTCTGCGCTCCTTTGCCCCGTCGCTTTATCGTAGTAATCAAGCGCAGATTAGGAACAAATGGGTGAGGCTGTAAGGCATCCCTTTTCATTTCTAGCAGTGGCGTGGTATTGATACCAGATCTTGCGGCAGTGATTATTAACATCACTGTCATCGCCTCGGCGCCATTACCTAAAAAGGTTCCTTTATGAATCGCGACAAGATCGGCTTTCAATGCACCCAGCAGCCTTTGCATTTCCCCAATGGTTAACGGATCTGCATCTTTAGTTACTTGGGCATTATTGGGAAAGGGGTTCGGCGGCAACAGGTCATCAAGATCGCCCTCCACGAAACCGTAATCAGCCATAACGATCACGAGAGACTTGAAGCTGGTATAGTAATTCTTTGCTGTCGATCCGTTCGGATATTTCAATTTCAGCCACGAGACGAAACGCTCCAAATGGCGCTTGGTTAGATTGTTAGGTGTCGCAGGTGGTGACTCAACCGATCCACCAGCTAGGAATGCTAGAAAATATCGTAACCCATTCGAGGAGTAACCTATCAAAGTTGCCACAGAAAAGTTTCCGCCGTGGAGCAATGCTCTTATGGCATGCAAACTCTGAATTGCCCAGGCGTCAAAACCCACGCCAAGATATTTCGAATGATCCAGCTTCTTATGATTTCTTGGATTCCTAGGCAGGTCAATGTAGATGTCATTTTCAACGGACTCAAATCCTTTTGTAACGGATTTCAGAGAAGCCATGTAGTTTTTTTGCCTAGCCAATGTAACTACCTCAGATCCGCTGCGTGGAATTAGCCATGAACATCATGTCAATCTCGTCCTCATGCGCAAGGACGGATTGAGCCTCAAGCTGATTGATCAGATGCAGATATATCATTGTTGTTTGCACGTCAGAATGGCCCAACCTGTCTCTTATATACAGCAACGGCTCACCTTCAAAGTCTTTATTTTTCCGAAGAGCCAGCAGCGTGTAAGTACCATAGGTGTGGCGAAGCATATGTGCACGAACGTAGAAGCCGCACTTACGCTCATAAGACTTCATGACATCCACAACAGAATCTTTGGAGTAGTGCCTGCCTTCGTTGGTAAGCAAGAGCGCCGTCACAGATCCGTTACCCTGCGATTTACGAATCTCACGCTGATGAAGGGAATAAGACCACATATCCTCCATCAGCGACCAAGGCACATCAATGGTTCTCGGGCGGTCGTACTTGATATGCATATCAGATGGATCAAGAGCAATGTTTATCATCTGCCCAGGGCGCAGCCCTTTTTTTAATCTAGGATTGAAAACGTACTTTAGAGGGAAAGACCTTGCCTCACAGGAGCGAAGCCCCGTACGAACCATGAGATGGAACAGTATTTGGTGACTAGGATCAGTATCCGCTGCAAGGCATACCTTGACCTGATCTTTGGTCAAAAATTTTGTCGGTCGCTTACGGTCACGCACCATCACCGACACTTTGGTGTTCTCGACTCCAGGCCTCGCAACGTGCGTAAGGAGTCCCTGGTGAGAAGCCGCTCTCACCCTTTTCTCTCCAAAGGGAAGAATGGTGATAAGGCCGCGCTGTTTGGCCCATCGGTAGAACCTCACGACCAGAGCCAGGCGATTATTCACCGTGCCAGGATCAAGAGATAATTCTCCGCTAGACCAATCCCTGTACCTGGAGAGAACGCTGAGACCGTGGGCCGGGCTTTCTTCGTTCCAGGCCAAGCCATTGGCGTCTAGGAAGGCGAAATAATCGTATAGACGGCGCCCGTAGGCTTCCCACGTCAGATCGCTCAGAGACTCCCCCGACTCGATGAGTGCTTGCCAAAGAAAGGTTTGCGCGGGCTCGACTGGCCATCCCTCAGACCCAATCAGCAACGGAAAGCCTTCGAAGGATCTACCTGCCAGGGTTAGGTCTTTTGTTGCGAATACAAGCCTCATGCCGCTGCCTTAAGCCACTGCTAATGGTTTTCCTCTTGAAGGCTGGAAACGGCTGTCCCAGACCAGTTCAGAAGGTGGCGCGGACTCTACAGGATTTACTAACGGTTTCCACCCCTCAGATCATTGTTCGACAGCACGATAACCGGTGTATGGCGCAAATCAGGACGAAATAATTTCTCGCAGGAGGCGTAGAAATTGTTGCAGTCCACCAGCGCAAAAACAGGCGTGCTCATCCCGTCTTGGCCTGTTCCCGGTGCAAGGCAGCGCCCAGTACCGCAAAGTAGCGCTGAAACGCTTCGTTGATGCGCTGGCGTTGCTCACCCTGGGGATAGAGGCCCGCTTTGGCCTCGTCAGAATGTAGGGTTCCGTTCACCAGAAAACGGTTTCGTGGCTGGCTGTCTTCGACAAAGGCTTCAAACGCACGGGCGCAGAGTTCTTCGGGCCTGGCGTAATACACCGTTTTCAAACTGCTGTCGGTTGCCTGGGAGACCCGGAATAACTCGCTGGGCGCGCCGCCCTCCTCGTTCAGCAAAATGGCTTGAAAGCAATTGCCCAACAGATCGGTCAGCGGATGCGTGACGCTCTTTTCGTTCTTCAGCCAGGCGCTGGAGGCAAAGCCAAACTGCCCCGCGTTTGGGTATGTCTTACTACCAATGTAGTGATCAAAGGCATGAAACCACTCGTGTGCCAGGCTCCCTGCCCCGGCATTTTTAGCCAGCGCTAATTGTCGCGTGGCGGGCAGGTAATGGGCTGCCACGCCAAGCCTGCCGCCGATGCCATACTGCAAACCTAGAGTGCTGCGCAGTGAAATCAGCGTTTCCGGGGCTTGCAGGATCGTCATCAGGTCACACAGAGCCTGGTAGAAGCGACCGGCTGCGCTGTCACGCTCCTGCGGCGTCACCCAGCGTCCGACTTCGATACTACGGAAATCGAACTGCCGTCTGACCGTGACAAAGGAAACCTCAGGCGTGGCTGTCACCCCTGCCCTCCCCGTTGCAATGACCGAACCACATTGGTCACCACGCCGAATACCTCCATCACCATGTCACCCTCAACCGTAATGGGCTGATAAGCAGGGTTGCGCGGCAAAAGACGAACAGGCTCGGGTGACAGGTGCAGCTGTTTGACCGTCATCTCGGTCTCCAGGCTGGCAATGATGATATCCCCGTGCCTTGCCCGCAGAGACCTGTCGACCACCAGTACATCACCCGGATAAATACCCGCCTCGATCATGGAGTCGCCCTGCACGCGTACAAAAAACGTGGCAGCAGGATGCTGGATGCACAGGTCATTCAGGTCGATGGTTTTCTCGACGTAATCCTCTGCCGGCGAGGGAAATCCAGCCGAGACACGCTCTAGAAACAACGGGATTTTCAGGCGTGAGAGAGACGCGTAATCACCCAGCAGAATGCAAGACATGCCATACACCTAGAACTGTTTAAATATACAGCATTCTGTCGTGATTATGCCTGCGGGTCAATCGACATCCATCCCTGGCAGCAGAGTGATTTTCCGTCCAGTATGTACGTGTCTGAACGCACTCAACCATCGCCCCCCTCCAACTCAATGAGTCAGCTTAGCTGAGTATCAGCTGGCAATGCCTAGCAGCATCAATAAAAGCGCCGAGCACTTCACCTTAAAAACTTCAGCAACCGAACTTCCTCCGCTACCTCACTAAAATAGCCAGGAATATCGCGTCACAATATGACCAAAACCACAACTGAGTTCTGCAAATTATTATTAAGTATTATTATACCATGAAAACATCACCCAAATTCTATCATTTTAAAAATTTCATCCTCCTCCCTATTGAAAACACCCCAGCTTAGTTATAACTTTACATGCAAGCAGATAATTAACGCATGCCCACAAATTACTGTTAGGCGTACAAATGAGTGACTCTTCGAGTATTGAAATTTATCGCCTGCCGATATCCACGGCTTATCGCAACGGCGACCATATCGAGTGGCCTCTAGTGGATAAAGAAATTCGGAGATCACAGCAAATGCTAGCGACACTTATTACAAGGGCGCAGCCAATTTTTGGCGATCTCGTACAACTAGAACCAGTTGAGCGTGCGGACGATACTAGTGTGAGCCTGATCGTACGCGCACATTTGGAGGGGCAACAACTGGAGCTCATCCCCGAGATCCAGACAACCGTTACCGCACTTTTCTCTGAGGCATGCGAGGCACTAAACCTCATCGCTGCATCCACTGCACAGGCAGCCGAAATTGCGATCCGCGCTGGGAACCCCGCTGACAGCACCGACACGACCATTTATGCGCGCGCACCTGTAGCTGAGCTGGCGCAGATTTTACGCGAGTACCTGCCCGCAGGTGCTCAGCCCGGAGCGGATCTAGGCATGGTGACCTCGCCGGTCGTCACGCCACCGCGCGGCATAAGCGGTCGCCTGAGAGACGAGGCAGAGGAAATCCTAGTAGCTGAGATTATGCATGTCTGCGACCATTCACGAACCGCTCTAGTAAAAGCCGATAACAAACTCAAAAAAATAACTTTTCCACCCGAACATCGCACAGAATTACTGCATGCACAGCTCGAATTCATAACCCTTAATCTACAAGTTTCCACAAACTACAAATTTTTTAACGGCGTAAAAAAAGCTTCCGACTATACGCTACTACGAGTTGTCGCCGCCATAGAAAACCCTCAACAGCAACAACTCAAAATACAAGACTGAAACTAGCCACCACTCAAAACCAGCCAATGAAATTTCACGCAGAACTTCACAAACCCTAAAAAGGATCAAGTCCATATTGAGGTGTACACTAGAATGACCTGCGACAACTTACCGCAATGAATCTGCATTGATTATTAATCTCAAACAAAACATTAGTTATCCAACTCCAATGTTGCAGCCATCACAAGTAACGCTCGCCACAGCGCCCTGTTTGGACCGTCTAAATTGGAAAGTTTCAGGCCTATGCCACTGAAATTTGAGCTACTCCTGACAACCCAGCTAATACCATAACTCCTCAGCAGTATATGTACTGCTGAGGTATCTGTTTTCATAGAGAGGGTGGCGACCATCTCCGCGTTCATAAATCTAGCCAAATGTGCGACCGCCCTGAGCTGCTCTTCTTGCAGTACATCACAGGTCCATTTCGCGGCATTGGCAGTTTCAACCCAAATGGCCAACGCATTGAGAAGTGCCGCCTGCTCTAAAGCCGTCATTGCTGAAAACTGTTGTTCAATTTCAGGCAATCGCTTACTAAGCGCATTTGTCTCTCGCCGATACTGGTCAACCTGCTGACTGCTGGATGCCAGAGCCAGGGGATCATCTGATTGAGTCGCCAACCTGTAGCCGTCGTAGCCCGTTCGCATTTCTACGGCCCGAGCCTTTCTCAGGATGCTACTGGAGGCAGCCTTATCCAATCCCAGATTTTCAGCTATAACCTCGATAGGCTGGCCGCTGTTGCGAAATCGGCGCAGCAGCATGTCGACATCGATCAAACTTGGCCGGCGCATGTCAGGTAACGATCCAAGCAGGTCAGCGATCGTGACATCCTGCGGCAACTGTGTGGAAATGGCCGGCTCTGGTATCGGAGGTAATCGCCCCTCAGATGACCTGCGTGTAGTTCGCCGACGTGTGCGTATTGTCGCGCTCGCGACCTGCTCAGCGTAGGCCTTGGCGTGATCAGAGAGCTGCGGCACTGTTCGATATAGAGTTGCCAACTGATCCACACAGTGGGTGTAACTGCCCAAGGTGGTTCGCTCAGAGGCATGACCTGCAGCAACCGCAATACTTCGCAGCGGAAACCCTGCAGCATCACCAAATAATTCCGACTCGGCTTTGTCCGACAAATGCTCAGAAAAGCCCGGGATTGGCAGCACGGCCTGCGCTGCCACTGCTCGTGTCACCCAGCCATGGCGCAGATGATGAAACCGCGTGCGGCGATCACCCGTTACCCGACGGAGCAAATCGTTGAGGAGCCTGCCGGCCTCCGCCCGATCGAGCAGATCTTGAGATCCTGAGCGATCAGCCATGAGCATAGCACCAGGGTTTTCACTAAAATCGGCCTCACCCGCTGCTAGCAAGCGGTCTAGCACCTGCTTTTCCAGAGGATCCAGTCTTTCTGCCAGCAACAAGGCTCTGACACCGGCCGACGATTTTACCTCGCCATACACCGCGTTATGGACCCAGACATACACACAACCTCCATCACGTTGTACATCGGTATAGGCCAGCCTAAGCGCCTCGCCAAAACGAAGACCAAAGCGGAACCCGAAAACAAGCAGGCCAGCATACTGCCATCGTCGGCGGTCTCCGAGTGACGCCTCAGCAGTTATCACGGCCAATGCTCGTCTGTACTCCGCGGAGGTGACAAGGTTTGCATCGGCAAAGCCTCGCTGCACCAAACCACCGGCAGCAGCCATTATGGCGGACCAGTCAAGATCCTCCAGAGAATACGCCTCCCGCAAAAACGCATGCATTTCGCTCAGGCGGCAGGCCAGCTCAAATCGTCGCTCGGGCTTTTCTCGCTCAACAGCGCGCAGATACAGCTCCTCGTACGCGACCTCATCCAGACTCCCCACATCCAGACCTGTACTCACTGGCAGAAGGCGTGAAGAGACCAGAACGGCGTATTTTTCAACCGTAGCGAAGGCCAGATCCCGCTTGTTTCGCGTTCCGTGCTGACATAAGTGAACCGTCCAGGCAGCCAGCATGACGGGCATCGCCGCCCAGCTGGAGTCTACACATGCCTTTTGCAGGAGGCCCGAGAGCATGCGTTTGGATCGCTTCCTCGAAGACAAATTGCCAGCCCGCTCAGCATGTCTGGCCTGGGAAATCAAACCTCGGAGCTCATACAGAAACGCATGCGACTCACCCTCAGTGTGCCGCTGTTTACGCGCCCGGCTGGTCGATGGAGACCACAGTTCCAGGTGGGCATCACTGATTTCTGGCAGTGCCTCGTCAGGCACAAGTGGCCGTCCTGTCACCACCCTCACCCACTGCGGCAGAGGGAGCGATACTGCCGGAACATCACCGCTCAGGCATGAGGCTACAAACCCGGGAATCTCAAGTACAGCCGCGGCTTGAGATGCTTTAGCCAGCCACTCAAAAGGGCAGTTGATCCCAGTGTCACTAATGCCATTTACGAGGGATTTAATGGCCTTTTCCAGAGCGGATTTCCTGATTACCAGACCCGGTGTAGCAGCCCTGAAAAGGCCGTGTATCAGTTGCTGCGATACCTGATCAGGGAACCACCTGAAAACAGCTCCTTGCCCAAGAGGCAACTCAACAAACTCATGACCATGCAATCGATAGGTATTGCCGTGCACTACATCGCCCAAACACTTCAGTCTGCCGGCATTGGCCAAGCCGCCAAACAGCGCAGCGCTGACAACAATCTCGGCAACCCGCACATCAAAATCAGGCTGCGCCCCTTTTTTACCCTGCTGTGTCAGATACCCAGTAAAAGCGATTCTTGCATGCTGCGTAGCCTTATAGCTCTCCAACGTGTGAACATTAAACGGTGAAGGCTCAACATCGATCAGACGCACTCGGGCAACTCTTCGCAGAGTTGCCAGCCCACCGGAACGAGTTCGCAAATATCGATAGAGCAGCTGAAGCCCCCAGTTAACCGAAACGCCTCGGTTAGGAGCCTCAGCAATAATTTGCTCTACTATCTGCTGAACGGCATCGACGTCCAGCGGGGAACCCGAAGGGAACCGCTCTTGCCATAGCGCCCTGAACAACTGTGTAGCAGTGGACTTCTTCTGATTGCGTTCGGCCTCACGCCTCTGCGCGCCAAAAACCGACTTCTCTGCGGCAGCAGTTTTTGATGGTATTTCAGGACGATGCCTGACTCTCGCACCGTCAAGGGGTGATGGAACGACAGTCCAGCCAGCGCTTTTCAAGCCTTCATTCAAAAAAGGTCGAATCTTTGCCAGCGTCTCCAGAACCGGGCTGGTCGACGTCGATCCCAGCGGGTGATCAACCCCGTCTGTATGCCCCAGCTGAATGCTGACCCAGTCAGCCCGCTGAGAGGCATGCAGTAGCGTGTCTGCCGTGACGTGGCGCAGCAGATTTATCGGTATTCTCCAGCGGTCTTGCCAGCGCAACGCCAGAACTGAAGGCGTTACCGGATCCCAATCATCCTCACTCTCACGCAGATAAAAAAATAGTGGCATGGGGGTGCCGCCCTCGGCCAGCATCCAAATCTGAGACGCCAGACCGCTCATCGGCGCCTTCGCGCCTAGCTTGGATGCCAGCAGACGCAGGTAATCCGAATAAATTTTTACCTGCTGCGCTGCCATATCCGGCAATGCCACCAACCGCCAAGCCCGGCTGTCATCACTGACCTTGTCACAAATCAGCAGCAGCCCCAGATCCAGGTCAAAGTGACGCAGCTCACTGAACGGCTCCCTGACCGCTCGATGCCCGGTACAGCAAAACAGCAACGCCGTGCAGTAGTCGACAAACGCATTGTGCCGATCAGCCAGGCTGGCATTACTGGAAATTGCATTCTGCAGCGCCTTCAGACTGGCATCGGACAGCGCGTTAACCACATGCGGCTTAGGGTAAAATCCCGTAACGGTTGTTCTACTCATGTGGCTGACAGCATGTCCTCAACGACCTCACAATAACGACGCTGGAGCTCTTTTAAGCTGTGGACCACGTAATAACTGATCATCGGCGATACCTGCTCAGGCCCTGACGCCAGATAATGAACGAGCGCTAGATCACGGTATTTGAGGGTCAATTCGATTGCCAATGCTGCAGGAATTCGTTCGTAACGAATACGCGTGTAACGCCCACCGGCACGCAGCCGATCTAATACATTTTTTACATGCTCTCTGGCTGAAGCCTCGTCAACATTCAACCCTTCAGCTAAGGTGCATCCTCGCCGCTGAATGCATGCTGCCATCCAGACTGACACCGCCTGAGGCAACTGCAAGGTCAATACAGGCTCTTGAGGTAGAAACAGCTCGGCAACCCCAGCGTCTGGTGTATAGGCATTACTCGGGAGCCGTATCTTTCTCCGATACTCGCCGCCAACGTCAAAGACACCTTCCGGTCCAACAGACGTTTCGAGCAAGTTTTCCAGGGGCATGCCCGTGACGTATATCAGTGCCACAAGACCTGCGGCCAAACGCAGGCCCTCATCCTCGCTGTTTATGTATTCACACAGTCGTGTAGCTAGCCAACGACGTTCAATCGCTGTGAGACGGGTGTATGTGTTAGGGGTTAGCCGTTGATGACGGGAAATCCAGTGTCGTGTTTCGCGCGCGGCTGCATCAATTTCATGCTCAGACGCGAGCTCATCCTGATCAATCTCCTCAGGCGAGACATGCAAAGCCACTGCCTTTGGCGGTTCCGCCGTTTGGCTGTCTCCGGGCTCAGTGACCAGCAAACGGTACGACGGAATCGCATCTTTGATAGCAACCCCCGGGGATGATCGCCGCTCCGCCACATCGGGTTTAGCAATCACAGCTGCAGGTCGTTCAGGCGTTGAGGTGCGTACTGACTCAAGACGCGCCAGAAGACTGCCCACTCGCTTTAGCGTGTCATCGTCAGTATCAGGGAGCTTGGCAATAAAGGCATGCCACTCAGCCCAATCCCCAGACACATCCACAGGCAGCTTCGCCATACTGGACTGCGGTGCACTGTTGGCAATCAATTGTCGAAGGTAGTCGGCACTGCTGAGGATTCCCCTGGCACTTTGCTGTTGAATCAGTATCTCAAGAAAGAGGCGCTGAATCAGCAAGGCCTGTTTGTCCAAGCTGCTCTTGGGCTCCTGCAGCAGAAAGGCCGGAAGAGGATAGTTGTTGAACTTCCCCCCAAGCGGGTTACCGGCACGACTGGTGGCATCTACTCGCGTCCAGAGCAGCTTGTTCTGGTGACACTTACCTGCCTCTTGAACAGACGCTAGCGCCTCGACCCAGTCATTGACGAACGTGGATTTGGCAGGTATCGACGACAGTACAGCCATCACACGCTCAACCAGATTCACGGCTGCGGGAAAATCACGATCAACGCCCAGTAGATCCTCAATCTGCCGCACGGTTTGCGCATGCGGCGAATTGCCCAAAATCTGTGTCAGCACACCCCGTGTTTTTTCGTCACTCTCTGGATCCATTATCAGTACACGCATTGGTCAGCAGGTAATCCCCTGAAATGTTTCAGAAGCTAGCAAGTCGGGATCATTCTGCCACGTTTTCGGCAGTCATCTGGGGCGTGGAATTTCCTGATCTGAAAAGTACATATTCCGGCCCATCGTGACCGCCCATTGCGTTCGAGGTGCCGGGAGCCATCCGTCGCCGATACGTTGCTGCTGCTACATGCCAGCGGCTGGCAGTTGGCATTACCGGCTTGCGTCGATGCCACCTGGCTGGCTGGGTTGCTGCAGGGGATAGCCTGATGGTGACGCCGGCCCAGGTGTGGCTATGTGCCGCCCCCTGGTTGCGTGCTGGTCATTAACCAGTCCGGCCTGTTTTTTTGGTTACCTATAAAACAGCAAGGTCACATAGTAGCAGCGAAGCGCTCAACGTGCGGCGGCTGCCGGTGTTCGGCCTGCCACAGATCATAAGCGCTTTGCATTGCCAGCCAGACCCGAGCCTTACCAATTCCGGCGCGCTCCAGGCGCACTGATTCACACCGTATTTTGTGGAGGCCGTTTCATTTAAGCCAGGCCGTGACCTTCCCCCCTGACTTAGCACCGCCACCGGCCCGATGAGATTCCTCAGATTACGCCGCCCTATGAGCGTACTCAACAGGCGGCATGTAGTTCAGCGAGCTGTGCGCTCGAACAGGGTTGTAATGCGCTCGTCATAGATCGATTTCGACCCTCGCTTCGTCCATTGTCTTGAACCAGTGCTGATTGCCCCCACTGGTCTCGAGCATCAACGGTTAGCTTTGCGTAAGTCACGGCGGAAATTTTCCAAACTTCGAAAGTCGCTAGGAGACTTTGCTACGGTCACTGTCGGTCGGCCACCAGGATGAGTAAGCTTTCCATGCTTACCTCCACGATGGAAGCGCCATCCTTGGCGAACCAATTTACGGATAAGCGCATTGATTTCTTTGTTCGAACAGTACTTCATGCGCCCTCTCCTGCCTGCAGGTTGTAACGTGCAAGGAAGCGCTCTATATCAAAGGTCATTTGAGAAAGGGCAGCATCCGCACCTACCTTCAGGATCGGCCTACTATAGGCATAACCGCTCCCCACAATCATGCTGTTCTGGAAGAAGCGCCCATGTGGATCAACCATCAGATAGGATTCGGCCATGTCCTGGTTATCTTCCGAACATAAGATATTCGCAAAGGCGCGATGACGCAGGACAAAGGCGGCGAACTGCTCTTCGCTAATGCTCAAGTGCTGGTTGACCACGGGCAGCATGCGCAGGACTTTCCACTTCTGCGGAGTAAAACGGTCCAACAGATCGCTCATGTCTTCAGCATGATTGGCCTGATTGACCACAGTATTGAGCTTGAGTCTCAAACCAGGATTGAACTGACGAACAATGTCGAGGGCGCCGGCCAAATTGTTAAGACTGAGAGGCTTTCCACGGCGGTCGACTCGGCCGATTACACGGTTGGTCTCAGAGTTAATCGAATCTATGCTGATCCCGAGCCAGGTTAAATGGGGTGCCAAGCGATCCAATAGCTCTTGGGTCAGACTTGCTCCATTGCTGATCATGGAGACTTCAAAGCCAAGCGCCCGGGCCTGACTAACAATCGCAGGGAGCTTCTTGGCATGTAGCAAAGGCTCTCCGCCAGCCAGATTGAGACGGACGGAGTTCCAGGACATTCGCCTAGCCAACGGGTTGGCGTGGTTAGTCGGGTGGAAGAATCGATACAGTTCTCTTAACAGCGCTGTGGTTTGCTCCGCATCGTGGATCAACTCTCGTGGGCACGCAGATTCTTTCCAGGCTGCATAGCAGTAATCCGAAAGAACCGCTGAGATGACCACCAACCAGTACAGTGCGATGACCTCAAGCCACGACCAGCCTCTGGCGTTGCAGGGGATGGAACAGGCGGTTCAGTGCAGGCTCAGGACACCCCTGCGCTCTGGTAGAGTAAACCCAGCGCTGGCATAACTGCGCGCTGGTAAATATCGAGGCGGTTTACAGCTTTCCGCTGCCGGTGCAGGCTTACCTGCTGATTCAACGACTAGTTCAGCCTGTTTGGCACCTCATTAGCAGCACCGTTTCAGCACAGCTTTGTGTCATCCGAGCCAAGATTCCATGTGCCAGAATTTGTGCCAATCTCATGAAGAAAACATTTTGCCGACTTCAAATCCATACAAAACGGCACAAATACACATCGCTAATAAGCCTTTTTTTTCAGCAACATAGCTGAAAAACTCGCATTAGCGACTTTCAAGGCAGAATAAAATCGACCCGTGCACATCCACTTTTTCTGCCCTCCGAAGGCGCTTGCTTTGTGTGGTGGCCTGACGGCCGATTCGAACCTGTCGTTCGACAAATCGCAACGCGATTTGGGCGGAGCAAAGCGACGGGGCAACGCCCCAAGAATCGCCAAAGCGATTCGCAGCCAATCCTGTCTCGCTTAGACCACGCCAGGGCAAAAGCGCGCCTGCTGCTCTGCAAGGCCTACCCTGATACCCCTCGCAGCTTTCACCCGACACATCGCAACGCGACTCCAAACTGTCGAATTTTGGCAACTCTCTAGATTACCGCAGGCGTGCTAAGAGCTGGGATGGAGCGTCCTCCTTCGGCCGATAGCCGCATCATAGGTCGCAATCTTTTTCCTGATGCGCAGGAAAGCCATGATTCCTCGCTGCCCACACAACAATAAGCGTTGCGACCAACAAAATTAGCAGCGCCGGGGAGAATGCCGCCACGCCTAGGCGGTCCAGCAGAACGCCGCCGATTATGCCGCCGCCCGCGATAGCCATATTCCAAGCGGTGACCAGCATTGACTGCGCAACGTCGGCCACGTCGCCAGCGGTCTTGGCGATGGCAGTCTGGAATAGCGTTGCCGCGCCGCCGAACGCCAGGCCCCAAGTGGCCACCGCAACATAAACCATGGTCGGTGCATCAGCCGCTACACCGAGTACCAACGCCGCTAGGCCAAACAAGGCCGTGCTAGTGAACGTCAACATGCGCAGATGACGGTCGATTAGTACGCCGACGAGCCAGATACCCAGCAGGGATGTGACACCAAACACCAGTAGCACCAAGTCTATGCGTTCGGCCATTACCGTCGCCGCAAGGAACGGCGCAATGTAGGTGTACAGGATGTTGTGCGCTAGCACGAAGACCAGCACCACGAAAAGCACCGGGCGCACACCTGCCACGGTGAACACACGCCCCAGCGACAATCGCTTGTTCGGTACCTGCCCTGCGTAGTCCGGCATCTTGATGCGTACCCAGACCATTAGAATCAGTGCTAGTCCACTCATTATTCCGAAGCACGTCCGCCACCCCGCGAAATTGCCGAGGAAGGCTCCAGCCGGCACGCCGAACGAGAGAGCCAATGGCGTGCCCACCATCGCAATGGCAATAGCTCTGCCTTTCTGGTGTTCGGGCACCATGCGCGCTGCATAGCCAGCCAGAAGCGCCCAAAGCAGCCCAGCCGACACCCCCGCTAAGAAGCGTGCAACCATCGTCAGCACGAAGCTGCCGGAAAACGTGGTCACGGTGTTAGCAACCACGAAGCCGGCGAGGGTCGCCAGCAGCAACGGGCGGCGGCGTACGCCCTGCGTGGCGGCGGTCAAGGGGATTGCCGCGGCCAGCGAGCCGATGGCATAGATCGTTACGAACTGCCCTGCCAAAGCCTCGGATATTCCTAAGCCGACGCTAATCTGAGGCAATAATCCGGCCGGTAAGGCTTCGGTCAGAATCGTGACGAAGCCAGCCAATGCCAGGGCCAGCAGTGATGCAATAGGAAGGCGTGCACTTTGCGCGCCGAAACCAAGAGATGTAGTAGAAGTTTCCATAGGCCTGCCTTTTAGGTACCGATGACAGGCACAAATGGCGTGGAATCGGCACGAAATGAATGTAGGCCGTTATGCTGAAAGTATTTTAGAAACAAGACAATAATGCTAATTTTCAGAACATATCGGACAAAAATTCACAGACAGGCAAGACAATGGAATCCCTCAACGGCATAGCGTTCTTCGTGCAAGCGGCAGAAACCCGCAGCTTTACCGAGGCTGGGCGTGTCCTCGGCGTGTCTTCGTCGGCCGTGGGGAAAAGCGTGTCCCGACTGGAAGATCGACTGGGAGTGCGTCTGTTTCATCGGAGCACGCGCAGCATCACGTTGACTGCCGAGGGCGCGCTGTTCCTTGAACGCTGTCGGCGAATCCTGTGCGAAGTCGAGGCGGCAGAACTGGAACTGTCCGAAACCCAGCAAGCGCCAAAGGGGCGGCTGCGCATTAGCCTGCCCCAGGTCCGAACGCTGGTCATGCCCGCACTGACTGCCTTCATGCACCGCTACCCCGCCATCGAGTTGGACATTGATTTCTCGGACCGTCTAGTAGACGTGATCGAGGAAGGTTTCGACGTCGTTATGCGTACGGGAGAACCGACCGATTCGCGCCTCATGTCGCGTCCACTCGGAAGCTACCGGCTGCAACTTGTTGCCTCGCCTGGCTACCTTGCAAGCCACAGGCCACCCGAGGTTCCTACCGATTTGGTACATCACACCTGCTTGCACCACAAGTTCCCCACTTCTGGAAAGCTCGAGCCGTGGCCGTTAAAGCGCTCTAAAGGCGCGCCAGAATTCACAATGCCTGCCTCGATGATATGCAATACGTCTGAGGGGTTGATGGATGTAGTCTTAGCGGGCCTAGGCATCGCATGTCTACCGGACTTCATGGTGCGGCAGGCCATCGAACGGGGGCAGCTGGATTCCGTGCTGGACACATACATCGAACACCAAGGCACTTTCCGGTTGCTCTGGCCATCCAGTAAGCATCTTGCGCCGAAGCTTCGTGTCTTTATCGACTTTATGGTCGAGGCGCTTTTTGCGAAACAGGTGGTGGCGTAAGGAAAGACCGGGGCTGATTACGAGTTGCTTTGCTAAGACGGGGTTACTCCGCTCCCCAGTGTTCGCTGGTCTGCCCTGTGTCCCGTATACCTCGGCTGGCAGCTTCTGGCCGATTCTGTTGAAAAACTCGGTTCAGCGTGAGTAACGACCTGTGCTGCCGTTGCCGCCAGCACGGTTATCACGGCATCGCATGACCTTCCGGTACTTCGCTGGGCTGTTTTGCCCGGGTTTGAGGGTTAATTCGAGGGTTTGTGCAGCGAGTGGGCGCACCTATCCTGTATGCGGTGGGCCCTGAGGCAATAGCTTCGCCATGCGCCGCAGGTTCTGCACCAATGCAGCTATAGTGAATTCATCGGTAGCACCGCTCAGGCCTCGAAGCCTTATACGATCAAGCTTCGTGATGCGTTTAAGATGGGCGAAAAGCATCTCGACCTTCTTTCGTTCGCAGCGCGAGACGATGTACTGCGGCGTGTTACTTACGCGTCGAGCGACATCGCGGGCGGCCTCATGGATGCTGCGTGCGATCTTTCTGGTCGGTGTGTTGGAGCAACACTTTGACTTCAGAGGGCATGTGTCGCAGTCACCTCGACTGGAGCGATAGATGATGGTGTTGTCCTTGGTCACTTTCGACCGTTGTTGGCTAACGATACGCCATCCGTTTCGAAGCGGCTTGTCTGCAGGGCAGCGGTATTCATCAGCCTCCGGGTGCCACCGGAAATCGTTACTGGAGAAGCTATCATCTTTACGCTCGGTCTTATCCCAGACGGGCACATGCGGCTCAATGTTTTTTCCTTCCACCATCCAAGCCAGCATCGGGGCAGTGCCGTAGGCTGTATCGCCGATAAGACGTGCAGGCGTCAGGTCGAACTGCGCTTCAGCTCGATCAATCATTGTTCTGGTCGAGTCAACTTCGGCAGTTCTGTGCGCCGGCGTCGCTTCCACGTCGACGATCACGCCGTGCTCTGTATCGATCAAGTAGTTCGTCGAATAGGCAAAAAAGGCGGGGCCACCGGGTGCTGCAGTCCATCGTGATTGAGGGTCAGAAAGAGACACTTTCTTGGGCAGCGTTTCAGCCAGCGCTTCGTCATCCAGCGCCTCTAGGTACTCGCGCACCGCTCGGCTGCTAAGTGCTGCGTTACTCCAGTCGACTTCATCTCTTGCGATACCACGTTGTTTGCTGGCGTCTGCCTTGATGACGCTGGCGTCGACAGCGACCCCCTCTCCCTTCACCAGTCCGGCTGCCATGCAGCGCCGCAGTACTTCGTTAAACAGCCAACGAAATAGGTCACTGTCACGGAAGCGGCCATGGCGTTTTTTAGAAAAGGTCGAGTGATTGGGTACTTCGTCCTCCAAGCCCAATCGGCAGAACCAGCGATAGGCCAGGTTCAAATGCACTTCTTCGCACAGTCTGCGCTCGGAACGAATGCCGTAGCAGTAGCCGACGATGAGCATCCGCACCATCAGCTCAGGATCAACCGAGGGTCGCCCAATGGGGCTATAGAAGTCCGCGAGGTAGGAGCGTAGATCCGAGAGATCTAGGCACTGGTCGATGCTGCGTAGCAGGTGCTGAGCTGGGACGTGGTCTTCTAGGTTGAACGAGTAAAACAGCCGATGCTGTCCTCCCGGTAACTGGCCCATCATGCTGCTCGCTCCCACATTGGCTGATGGCTCAATTTTGCCAACGGCATGAGATCGCAGCTACTTTTTCAACAGAATCACCCAAAAGAGATCGTTCACAGGGCTGTGAATGATGTTGCGGCGACGCCTAGGAGCACGCGTGCGTGGCGCGTGCCCATCAGCACCCAGAGATACTCTCGATTTACCTTTTTCTGCCTTCATATGCTTGCAACTTCCTTCCCAACCAAGGGGTACCGGAGCATTTGCGCAAGCCTTCAAATAGACTCACCACCAGTAGCAGGGTGCTGATAAGCGCGCACCGTGAGACATTTCGAATGCGTTACATATCAGGCACCTAGCTAATAACTATTCGAGCTATGACACTCTTTCGATGACCATCGCAATACCCTGTCCAACACCAACACACATGGTACACAGGGCGTAACGGCCATTAATTCTTTCCAATTGATTAACAGCAGTAGTGACCAGTCGTGCACCACTCATACCAAGAGGGTGTCCCAGCGCAATGGCTCCACCGTATCGATTAACCCGTTCGTCGTCGTCAGCGATGCCAAGCTCACGGAGCACAGCCAGGCCCTGACTGGCAAACGCCTCATTGAGCTCAATCACATCCAGATCGGCGATAGCCAGGCCTGCCATCTGAAGCGCTTTCCGAGTAGCAGGCACCGGACCGATCCCCATGATTCTTGGCGGGACGCCGGCCGTTGCTGTTGCCAGAATTTTGGCTCGCGCTTGCAACTGATGCCGCTGACAGGTGGGCTCGTCAGCCAACAGCAAGGCACAAGCACCATCATTCACTCCGCTGGCGTTGCCCGCGGTAACGGTGCCGCCAGCGCGCACCACGGGTTTCAAGCGGGCCAGCGCATCCAGCGATGTTTTGCGCGGGTGCTCATCTCGCGAGACTACTTTCGGCTCACCTTTTTTCTGATGCACTACGACCGGCACAATCTCGGAATCGAGTACACCGTTCTCGATGGCCGCGGCCGCCTTGTCCTGACTTCGTAAGGCAAACAGGTCCTGGTCCTCACGAGAGATAGCAAACTCGTCGGCCACGTTCTCGGCGGTTTCCGGCATTGAATCAACACCGTAAAGATGAGCCATCGCCGGATTGACGAATCGCCAGCCGATGGTGGTGTCCTGCATGGTCATGCCTCGTGAAAATGCCGCATCCGCCTTGCCGACCACGAAGGGCGCACGGCTCATCGACTCTACGCCGCCGGCAACGATCAAACTGCATTCACCCGAATTAATCGCACGAGCCGCTGTGCCCAGTGCGTCCAGCCCTGATCCACACAAACGATTGATTGTCGTTCCCGGCACAGAGACGGGCACCCCTGCCAGCAGCGCGGCCATCCGTGCGACATTCCGATTGTCTTCACCAGCCTGGTTGGCGCAGCCGAGAATCACCTCGTCCACAGCATCCCAGGGGATATCCGGATTGCGTTCCATCAATGCTCTGATCGGGATGGCAGCCAGATCATCGGCGCGCACTGCAGACAGTGCCCCTCCGAAGCGGCCAACTGGTGTTCTGATTGCATCGCATATGTAGGTCGCCATAAGCCTGCTCCACTCGATTGAAAGAGCGGCGATAGTAGCCAGCAGCGCGCTGTTAACCGCTTTCGAATATGTCATGGCAGGATGATTTTTAGTAAACCCTCATAACTACTGCATTGACTAACATCGGCGTCACATTCACCAAGCAGCGGAATTTAGATCTATGCATTTCCACTTCACAGAAGAACAACAAGCCTTTGCAGACTCCGTACGACGCTTCGCTCAGCGCGAACTCGCTGATGGCGCTTTGGAACGAGCGCACTCCCACGACTACCCGTGGGATGTAGCCTCCAAGCTGGCCGCCCAAGGGATGCTTGGCATCACCGTGAAAGAGGAAGATGGCGGCATCGGCGGCTCATTGATGGACGCCGTCATTGCCATTCAGGAACTGGCTCTGGTCTGCCCCAAAAGTGCGGACGTTGTGCAGGCCGGCAACTTCGGTGCGATCCGCACGTTTGCCGAATACGCATCTCCCGAGCTGAAAGAGCGCTTTCTACCTGATCTGATTGCGGGTAAGAGCCTGCTGGCATTGGGCATGAGCGAACCTGGTGCCGGCTCTGCAGTAACAGAGCTGAAAACCTCAGCCGTTGAAGATGGGGACCACTTCATCATTAATGGCTCAAAAGTGTTCTCAACCCACAGCCCGCACGCCAACACCTTCCTCATCTACGTTCGCTTCGGACCTGGCCTGAGCGGTATCGGCTCTGTCATCGTGGAGCGAGGCACGCCCGGCTTCGAAGTGGGCCAGCCGTCCTCGTTCATGAGCGGGGAGGAATGGTGCCAGCTGTACTTCACCGACTGCAAAATCCCGAAAGCCAACGTGCTGCTTGGCCCCGGCGGCTTCAAGAAGCAAATTTCCGGCTTTAACGTAGAGCGTATCGGTAACTCTTCCCGCGCACTGGCGCTCGGTCGTCACGCATTCAACGTAGCGAAAGAGCACTGCCTGACCCGGGAGCAATTTGGTCGTCAGCTGTGCGAATTCCAGGGTCTGCAATGGATGTTTGCGGAAATGGCAGTGAAGCTTGAGTCGGCACAGATGCTGCTCTACCGGGCCGCGGCAAACGCCGATGGCGGTCTGCCGTCTGCCTATGAAACCAGCGTTGCCAAGTACGCCTGCAACATGGCTGGCTGGGAGGTTTCGAACAGCGCATTGCAGGCGATGGGGGGCTATGGCTACTCGTCAGAAGCGCTGGTTGAGTACTGTGTCAAACGGACCCGCGGCTGGATGATTGCTGGCGGTTCGATTGAAATTCTAAAGAACCGTATCGCCGAGGATGTCTTTGGACGCCGCTTCGATCAACGCGCCAAGAAAGCCTGAGCAGGGAGCAGAATTTATGCTTAAACCCCTTACTTCTTCGGTTGCGGATGCGCTTTTGCGGCCCAAAAGCGTTGCACTCGTCGGCATCTCTGATGACAGCAGTAAAACGGCATCCAGACCACTGCGTTTTCTCCGGGCTGCCGGCTACCAGGGCACTATCTACAACGTCAACCCAAGCCGCTCAGAGGTGCAGGGCGAAAAGGCCTACCCCTCCCTGAGTGCGCTACCGGAAGTTCCTGAGCATGCCTTTATCCTGACTAACTCCGATCTGGCAGTAAGCGCCATCGAAGAATGCGGACGCCTTGGCATTCCGGTGGCGACCATTCTGGCTGGCGGCTTCTCAGAGTCGGGAGAGGAAGGCAAGGCGCGCGAGCTGAAACTGCTCGAAACCGCCGAACGGACCGGCGTCCGCATCCTCGGGCCCAGCAGCCTTGGCGTAGTCAATTTGCACGAAAGTCTGATTCTGACAGCCAACGCCGCGTTTGCTGAACCCGACCTGCCTACCGGCGGCATATTCTGCGCATCTCATAGTGGCAGTATGCTGGGAGCCCTGGTATCGCGCGGAAAAAGTAAGAACGTTGGTTTTGCGGGGCTGATATCGGTCGGAAGCGAGACCAACATCAGCATTGGCAGTATTTGCGAGAGCACTCTGGATGATCCCAAGATCACCGGCTACATGCTGTTTCTCGAGTCGCTGCATCATGCCAATGACCTCAGACGCTTTGCCCTGGCTGCAGCCAAGCGAGGCAAACCCGTAGTGGCCTACAAGCTGGGGCGCTCTGACGTAGCAGCGGAGCTGGCAGTTTCTCATACCGGAGCGCTGGCAGGCGAAGACGCCGTTGCTGAGACCTTCTTCAGAGATTGCGGTATCGCACGCGTTGAAACCCTGGAAGGCTTTCTGGAAGCTATTCCGCTGCTGTCACGCATTCCGCTGGAGAACGCTCGCCTCCGTTCCGGTAAACGTCCCTCTATCGGTGTCGTGACCACCACGGGTGGCGGTGCCGCCATGGCCGTTGATCAGCTCGGGGTGCGCGGCCTGGCCGTGGTGCCTCCCTCTGCTGAAACGCTGGCCCGCATGGCTGCTCGCGGCGTCGAGGTCAACCCGGGCGGGATTGTCGATCTGACGCTGGCAGGAACCAAGTATGAAGTGATGAAAGCGACACTGGAAGTCATGCTGACCGCGCCTGAGTTCGACATGGTATTGGCTACCGTCGGCTCCTCTGCCCGCTTCAACGCAGACCTTGCGGTCAAGCCGGTTGTCGACTCGCTGAGTTTTAGTGACAAGCCGCTGGCTTGCTTTGTTGTGCCTGAAGCGCCTGCAGCACTCGAGTTGCTGAGCTCCGCCGGCGTGCCGTGCTTCCGCACTCCTGAGGCATGCGGCGATGCAATAACCGCCGCCTTTTCTCGACGCCATCCGAATAGCTGCGAACTGCCGGCCGTTGAGCCAGGCGCACAACGCATGCTGAACGAGTGTGACGCCTACCGGATGATTAAGCCTCTTGGCGTCACCCATGCTCCTTTCCAAGTCCTGGATGTCAACCAGCCGGTCCCGGAGCTCCCGTTTGATTACCCGGTTGTCGTCAAAGTTTTGCACGATGAAATCGCCCACAAAACCGACGTCGGCGGCGTCGTGCTGCCAGTCGCGAACGCCGAGCAGCTCGCTCAAGCGATGCAGCAGATCGTCACCAGCGTCGGCAGGCATCTGCCAGAACTAACGATAGAAAAAGTGCTGGTTCAGGCGATGGACAAGGGCCTTGGTGAGGTGCTGGTAGGCTATCGCCGCGATCCCGACGCGGGCCCTCTCGTCATGCTCGCAGCTGGCGGCATCCTGACGGAGATCTACTGCGACCGGGCCATGCGCCTGGCGCCGGTTAGTGTTGAGCAAGCACGGGAAATGGTGAGTGAGGTGAAGGCATTGCAGGCATTGGCAGGCTATCGCGGACGACCGGAAGGTGACCTCGAAGCCATCGCTGAAGCTGTTAGTGCTTTCTCCAAATTGGCCATGCAGACCGACTGCGTTGTGATTGAAGCGGAAATGAACCCCTTGCTTGTGAAAGGCAAAGGCGACGGCGTGGTTGCCGTGGACGCGCTGATCCGAATCGCCTGAGGAGCCTTTGATGAGTGACTACATCAGCATCCAGCGCAACGGTAACGTTGCGCTGGTCTATATAAACAATCCGCCCGTGAACGCAGGTTCACTGGCGGTCCGTCGGGGCATACTTGAGGCTATTGAGCTGGTTGAGCATGATTCAGCCCTGATTGGTGCCGTCCTTATCGGAGCGGGAAAAACGTTTATTGCCGGCTCTGATCTAAAGGAGTTTGGCGCGCCCCTGGAAGAGCCCCAGCTCCCCAGCGTAATCAAAGCAATTGAGCGCTGCAGCAAACCGGTGATCGCTGCAATTCATGGTTCTGCACTGGGTGGAGGGCTGGAATTAGCCCTCGGTTGTGATGCCCGGGTAGCCGCCATCGATAGCATGGTTGGACTGCCGGAGGTGACCCTTGGCATGATTCCTGGCGCAGGCGGTACGCAGCGCCTGCCTCGCCTCGTCGGCATACCCAAGTCAATTGAGTTGATTTGCGCGGGCACCCGCCTCAAAGCCGAAGAAGCACACCGCCTGGGCATTATTGATGCCATTTCCATTGGCAACCTGGCCGACTTCGCAGTGGACTACCTGCGAACGCTCGGCAGCAAACGTCAGGTTCTGGCGTTGTCGACGCCTGCCGCCGAGACCCAGGATATCGAGGCGGCCGCGGCTGCGGCACTCAAAGCAGGACGACATCGTCCGCAAGTCATCGCAGCCATCGATACGATTAAAAGCGCGGCTAGCACTCCAGCCGACCTGGCACTGGCGGAAGAGCGCCGCATTTTCCAAGACCTGCGACTGTCAAATGATGCCTTTGCACTACGCCACCTCTTCTTTGCCGAACGCCAGTCAAGCAAACGGCTCGAGCTGGATGGTGTGCCTGGGGCTGAAGTGAACCGCGTTGCCGTCATTGGGGCCGGGACGATGGGCTGCGGCATTGCACTGGCGCTGCTGCAAGCTGGCCTTGAGGTTATTCTGCTCGAACAGAACCCGACCGCCCTGCAAACCGGCCAAGAGCGGATTGCTCAGGAGTACCAGCGCCGCGTCGCAAAAGGCCGTCTTTCTCAGGCATCAGCTTATGATGCACTGGCCAGACTCAACCCGACTGTCGACTGGGCCCAGCTGTCGGCAGCCCAATTCGTCATTGAGGCTGTTTTTGAAGATCTGCAAGTGAAGCAGGAGCTGCTACGCAAGGTGGAGCCACTGCTCCGTGATGGCGCAATATTCGCCACAAACACCTCCTATCTGGATATTGACCAGATCGCCGAGGCCGCGCAGAAACCTCAGCAAGTCATTGGCATGCACTTTTTCAGTCCTGCCAACGTAATGCGCCTGGTTGAGGTGATTTCCGGAATGTATAGCGCGCCCGCCGCTGTCAGCACCGGCTTTGCTCTCGCCAGGCGTCTGGGCAAACTGCCAATCGTTGCAAACAACGCCTTCGGTTTTATCGGCAACCGACTTTACGCTGCGTACCGTCAGCAATGTGAGTACATGCTGGAGGAAGGAGCACTGCCGTCGCAAATTGACCAGGCCATGGAGGCTTTTGGCATGGCAATGGGGCCTTTCGCGGTAGCGGACTTGTCCGGTCTGGATATCGCATGGCGTATGCGCAAGGCTCGCGCCCATCTGCGTTCCGAGGGCGAGCGCTACTGCCGTATTCCCGACCTGTTGTGCGAGCAAGGCCGACTGGGCCGAAAGACTCAGGGTGGATACTACAGCTACGACGAGCGCGGAAACCGACAGGAGGCAGAAGAGGTCAACAGTCTGATTCTGCAGGAATCCCGTAGTAAGGGGTTTACCCGACAGGCGTTTACACAGCAGCAAATCATTGAGCGCGCACTGCTTACCATCGCCAACGAAGCTGCGCTGCTTCTGGCAGAAGGCGTTACGACGCGAGCAACAGACATTGATCTGGTCATGGTTAATGGTTTTGGTTTCCCGAAATGGGAGGGCGGACCGGGCTTTTGGGCTGCAAACCAGCCACTGAGCAAGCTGAACGCCCAGCAATCAAACCTGGCGAAGGTATCGGGAAGTACATTCAAAATGGGTGATCTGTCGGTATTCCATTACCTGCACAACCAGCCATCAAAACGCTCTGCATGACCCTTGTGCAGAGTTTCTCTGCCATATTCAGCCACACGGAAAACGACCAGGCCCGATGCTCAGCATCGGGCCTGGTCCATACGCTGCCCTATCACACCCAGAGCCGCATACATTGACACGGAAAGCACCTCGACGAAGGCTATCCAACGCGCATTAACAGCCCACTAAACCAGCACGTCGCCGCGGCTCATACCAATATATGCGGAAGACCACGCGAAGAGTCAAAGGAACACAGCCACTGACTTGCAACCCTGCAAGGGCGTAAAGCGCGTGGTGTACTTGCATCATGCTGCCGGCCCTGGCAAGCAACATGATGCAGACAAATGGCCCTATCCCAGAGAGACGAGGTTAAGCTCACGCAGCTCGATGCTATCCAGGGACCAGATTTTCTCCGCCAACCCCTGCGCTGCACCAGCACCGATAACCGGCACAACCAATTCGGAAAACTTGTCATTCAACTCCCGGTCACTCAACGGGGCTTCCGGATCGCCTCTGCGATGCGCAGCGAAGTGCTCCAACACACGCCCGCCCTTGAGTACAAGACGAACCCGTGCCGAGCGGCTCGAAGGAAACCGTGCACTCAGCTCCGGGCAAGCATTGAGCACGACGCGCTGCATGAGCTCACGTGTTGCGCCATCCAACAGACGCTCATTCGAGAAGGCTTCCAGTCTGACGCTGCCAAAGCGCAACGCCTGCACCAGCACATAGGGCATGCTGAACTTGGCTTGATAGGCTGATACAGGCGCATAGTTACCTGTTACATCCAAAGCCGTCTGATAGGTGTCAACCTCAATGCGTTCGACATCAGCAAGCTCGGACTCCGACAACTGCGAGCGGAGCGATTGCACACCGTCAATAGCAGCGAAGGTGTGGCCGCAGCAGCAGTGACTTTTGTGAGTCACCCGAGTGATGTTGTAGACCTCTCCCAAGCCCTGGGTCACCTTGTTCCATTGAGGCGACTTGCTCATGGCCGCACCAAAGCCGACCTCTCCCTCAAGAATATCCAGTGCGCCAGTCACGCCGTTATAAGCCGCCCGCGCTGCGGTAACTCCCGAGGAAGCGGCATGTCCACCGTGCAGCGCTTTGGTCATTGAGTCGGACCGAAACGCCTGCTGAAGCCCAGCCGCAAATGACCCGGCGGTTGCAAGCGCATGAGCCATAACATCCCGACTGGTGGGCGCTAGCAGGGACGCCGCAGCCGCGGCGCTAGCAAAGCTGCCGATGGTGCCAGTAGTGTGGAAATAATGGTAATGGGATGGCTGCACTGCCGCGCCAATACGGGTCGATACCTCATAGCCAACCATGATAGCCCGCAAAAAATCGGCCCCCGAAGCACCGATGTGTTCGCCTACTGCAAGCGCTGAGGCAACCGTCGGCACCCCCGGGTGATAGACAGCATCCTTAAAAATGTCATCAAACTCGACAGCATGGGAAGACGTGCCATTGATCCACGCCGCTGTCGCCGGCAAGGATGTCGCCCCGAAACCCGGCAGACTGCTCTTGCCAAGATTGCGTTCGTCCGCGTGGGCGGCAGCAAGATTCATCGCTACCGGCTCACGGGTGCCCGGATACAGTGATGCAAACCAGTCCAGAACTGCACGCTTGCTATGGTGCAAAACGTCGACGTCCATCCGCGAATCTGCAGTACTTACGGCAAAGTCGGCGAGTTGCTCAATTAACGTGGCCATATCAGTCTCATCATCCATTCACAGTAGGTTGAGCCCGTCTCGAGACGGCTAGCTTATTTCCAGGGCAAGCCACTCTCTGAAACGGGTTATCTTGTCTTCCCTTGGCGAGTTCATCGGCGTGACCAGGTAATAGCCCAGATCTCGAACAAGAGTGTGTTCACAAAAATAAATAAGGGTGCCTGCACGCAGCTCCCGTTCGACCATACGGGTTTGCGCGATCGCAATGCCCAGCCCGTCCTGCGCCGCCTGATAGGCCAGCAGGGAGCTTGGCAACATGAAGGGGTCCTCCTCCATTTGATACTCGATACCGGCGGAGGCAAACCAGTCGCTCCAGTCATTCTTCCGGTAGCGGGAGTGAACAAGCCGCCGCCCAACAAGATCTGCTGGCGTCCTCCCGGCGGGGAGCCCTGCCACCAGCTTTGGCCGACACACCGGCCGCAGCTCATCAGCAAACAGAAAATCTTGCTGCATCCCTTCCCACTCCCCTTTGCCCAGCTGAATCGACGCATCAACGCGCTCGATCGCGAAATCCACCGGGGCAACTGCCGTCGAAATACGAATGCGGAGGTCGGGATGTATGCTTTGCAGACGGGGTAAGCGATGCATCAACCAGCGCGCGGCAAACGTCGAGTAAACGCGGACCCGCAGCGGCTCATCCTCTACCTGGGCCGTTAAACCTTGAGTTGCAGCCACGATTCGCTCGAACGCCGGCTGCACACCTTCAAAATAGCGCTGCCCAAGCTCCGTAAGCTGGATACCCGTTCGGTCACGCAGAAAGAACTGAACACCCAGGTAATTCTCGAGCAAGCTAATTTGCTTGCTTACGGCCGACTGACTTACGTGAAGTTCGTCTGCGGCCTTCGAAAAACTCTTGAGTCTGGCAACACTTTCGAAAACACGCAGTGCATTTAGGGGTGGGATATTTCTCATCTGGTTTCAGCCTTTATGGGAGTTTTGCAAGCGGCTGCAGTCAATGATTGCTTGTCCGAACTGCCTGCAAGGACCAGCGCGAGGAGGTAGCCGAGGCACCTCCTCACGAACTCCCTTGCTGTCTACAGCTGGGTTGCTGAAGAAAACCGCTTCACCAGCCAGTTCGTCTGTGTGAAGACAAATACCGACAACACAACGAACGAGCAGAGGTGAGCCCATGTTACCGGTGTCAGACACCCAACGGCAGCCATGGCAAGAACAAGGCGCCAGATCACACCGACACGGCGTTGCAGCCAACCTACCAATGCAATGGACATCATCCACACGGCAACCAGCCCAAGGGCGCACGCCGTCAAGATATCGACCCAGGAGCCCAGCCCAAGCAGCGACTGGTTGTAAACCACCATGATCGGCAAAACAAAGCCTGTCAGGCTGATGCGGAACGCATCCAGACCGGCTTTGAAGGGATCACAGCCGGCGATACCTGCTGTTGTGTACGCCGCAAGCGCAACCGGCGGGGTAATCGGCGCGTAACAGCAGTACATAAAGACAAAGAAATGTGCGACGACCACAGGGACGCCCATCTGCACCAGAAACGGCGCTGCAGTTACGGCCATCACAATGTAGGCTGCGGTGGGCGGCAGCCCCATGCCAAGCACAATCGAGATCACCATGGCACAGAGCAAGGCAATAGGCAGATGCCCCTGGGAAATAGACATCAGGATGTCGGAAAGCTTGAGCCCCAAACCGGTCATACCCAGCATGCCAATGATGATGCCTGCTGTTGCACACGCAACCGACACGACGAGTATCTTGCGCGGTGTCTCTATCAGCGCCTCCAACATGTGCTTGGCAGGCACCTTCAGTTCGGGCTTGAAGAAGTTGTAGAGAAACGTCGTAACAACAACGATAGCCGTGGCGAAAAGCGCTGCCCGCAACGGCGAGACCCTGAGAACCGCAAGCGAAAAAATCAGCACCAGCAACGGCACCAGCAGACGCAGGCTTTTCAGCAGGGCATCTTTCTTAGCGGGGATTTCCTCCGCCGGCAGCGCCTTGACCCCGGTCTTGCGCGCCTCGTTTCCGACGACAAACATCAAGGCTGTATAGAACAACATGGCTGGAATAATCGCGTGCAGAATGATCTCGCTATAGGGCACGCCACTCATGTCAGCCATGACAAATGCACCCGCCCCCATGACCGGCGGCATAAGCGATGCACCTGAAGCGCCAACCGCCTCGATTGCCGCAGCAGTGCGCGCCTTGTAGCCAACCCGCTTCATCATGGGAATGGTGAAAGCGCCGGTAGTCGCTGCATCTGAAACGGGACTACCGGACACCATGCCCACACTGGCAGTCGAGATGATGCCGACCTTTGCCGGCCCTCCCTGGTACTTACCGGCAAATGCGTTGGCCAAATTGATGAACAACGTCCCCACGCCGCTCTTTTCCATGAAGGATCCGAACAAAATAAACAGGAACACGTAGGTCGCAGCAACACCCAGCGGCACGCCGTAGATACCCTCGGTAGAAAAGAACATCTGCGTAACGATGCGTTCCAGATCGCGCCCCGAGTGACCAAAGGGCTCTGGCAGGAAATGACCAAAGTAGCTGTACAGCAGCGAAATAACAGCCAACATCGTCATCACCCAGCCAACCGTGCGGCGAGTCGCCTCCAGCAGCACGACAACGGTGACACAACCAACGATCATATCCGGCAGATTTGGGTCACCAATTCGATAGATCAAATCATCGAATGACATGTAGAGATAAACACCACTGCAAACAGCAGCACAGATCAGCGGAACATCGATAAACAAAGTGCGCTTCGTACCGCTAATTGCAGGGAAGAACAGAAAAACCAACGCCAATACAAAGGACAGGTGAATTCCACGCTGCAAAATGGCCGTCATCAGGCCAGTGGTTGCCGTGTAAACCTGGAACACGGTAAAAAGCAGGGAAATGACAATAATCACCCCCCCTATAGTCTTGCTAGAAGCCATGTTGCTATTTCCTCTAACGGACAACTTCAGTCCTATCGAATGCTGAGAAGCCGAGCCTCCTCAGCATCGTTCAACCGATTACCTGAGGACACCGACTTCACGGAAGTAACGAGCGGCGCCAGGGTGAAGCGGAACAACGGTGTTCGTGGCATTTTCAAGCGTGGTTTGCTTGAAGGCATGGTTGATGCTTTCGAGCTCTTCCTTGTTTTCGAAAACAGCCTTGACGATTTGATAAGCCGTTTCTTCAGGCAAATCCGTGCTCGACACAACGAGAGTCTGAACAGAGACCGTTTGGGTGTCGTGATCAACACCCTTGTAGGTGCCTGCGGGAATCACTGCACGATCCAGGAAGGGGTAACGAGTTCGGATCGTTGTGACTTGATCGTCGGTCAACGAAAGCAAATCGATGGGGTTTGTCAGCGCCAGGCTCATGATGGCTGGTGCCGGGTAGTTGACTCCCAGGAAGGTCGCTTCCACGGTGCCATCCTGCAGCGCTTCAACGCCCTCGGCAAAGGTCAGGAACTCCGGACGGAAATCACGATAAGTAATATCCAGAGAGTCCAGCAGCATCCGTGTCTTTACTTCCGTACCCGAGCCAGGAGCACCAACCACAACCCGCTCTCCACGAATATCGGCGATATCATTCACGCCCGAACCTTGCAGGGTCACAATGTGGTGCGGCTGCTGATACATATTAAACAGCGCGTACATGTCCACTTTTTCTTTAAAGTGCTTGGAGCTTGCGAACTCGGTATAGGCTTCGTGAACAACATCGGCCGACGCCGTCGCAAGGTCTGCCTGCCCCTTCGACAGCATCTTCATATTCTCGACTGTGCCGCCGGTAGACTCAGCCGTCATTGAAATTTCCGGGACATGCTTGCCCACAACGCTGGCCAACGCCCCGCCATAGGCATAGAAAACACCTGTAGTACCTGCCGTAGCAATCGACAACTGAGTTGCACTGGCTGGTACCGCGCATACGCAGGCAGCAGCGCCAATCGCGGCGAAAATCATCGACCGAACCTTAGCCTTGTTATTTTTTTTCCACATTTTTGACTCCGATATTTTTATTCAAATCAGTAACGTGCAGGCATGTCATCCAAACGCAAGCCGTTGATTCAGCGTCAAGCATCTTGCAGAAAAGAACGAACCACGGCGTGCCTGATGCCACGAGCCCACATCATAACGAAGCCTCCACAGCGTGGTTTTACGAAAAATCATGTATCGATGAGATATGTGAAAACCGCCCCCGCTTGCCAGTGATTAGAGTGATTTCCGCCCGGAGCTACGGGCAGACAACCTTCCTATAACCAACAAGCAAAAGGTGTCCATGTTGAAAAACAAGAACAGTCGCCTGGCCTCTGCTTCATTGATGACCATCGCTGCACTGGCATGCAGCCAGCCCGCTCTCGCCGAGTTTATCCAGGACAGCGAAGCCTCCCTGGAGCTGCGCAACATCTATCTGAATCGCGACTTTCGCGAAGGCACAGGCCAGTCAAAGAGAGACGAATGGGCTCAAGGCTTCCTGCTTAAGTTCCAATCCGGGTATACCTCCGGCCCGATTGGCTTTGGAGTCGACGCGCTGGGAATGCTCGGGATCAAACTTGACTCATCCCCTGACCGTGTAAATACAGGCCTCCTGCCGACACATGATGATGGGCGCGCCGCCGACGAGTTTTCTCACCTGGGCATGACCGCCAAAGCAAAGGTGTCCGAGACGGTACTGAGCGTAGGGACGCACCTGCAACCCTTGCCGGTATTGAAACCAAACAACGGCCGCATCATTCCTCAAACATTTGACGGGGTTATGCTGACCAGCAACGACATCGGGAACCTGACCTTCAAGCTGGGCCGCTTCGATGATGTTAAACAGCGCAACTCCTCTGACTTCCAGGGCTTGCAGCTAAATAACAAGAACAGTCGATTCGCCGGAGCGGTTGAGGCAGACCATTTCAGTTTTATCGGAGCCGACGCTCCGCTTGGTGAAAACCTGACGGCCACCTGGTATTCCGCTGAACTGGATGACGTCTATCGTCAGCACTATCTGGGCGCCAAATACCAACACGCCTTGCCAGAAGGCTCACTGAAACTCGACACCCGCCTGTTCACAGCAAGTGATATTGGGCAGAGTCTCGGTGGCGACGTTGACAACAGAGCCATCAGCACCATGTTGTCCTACAGTCTTCCCAATCACACGTTTAGCCTTGCATGGCAAAAAATGATGGGGAACACCGGCTTCGCCTACGTGAACGGTACCGACCCCTTCCTGGTCAACTTCTCCCAGCTCAATGACTTTGCCAACCCCGATGAGCAATCCTGGCAAATGCGATATGACTTCAATTTTGCAGGCGTTGGTATTCCCGGGTTGACCTTCATGACGCGTTACGTTCGTGGCTCTGGAGCGGAAGTTATTGGGTCCACCCAGACCGGTCAGGAGTGGGAGCGCAACAGTGAGATGCGCTACGACTTCCAAAGTGGGCCACTGAAGAACCTGTTCGTCAGATACCGGAACGCATCTTTCCGCTCCAGTTTCGCTAGAGACACAGACGAGAACCGAGTCATCATCGGCTATACCATTCCCCTCCTGTAACACTGGAAATGCCAAATGAGCCCTCTGCGCCTATCACCGTCATTCAAAGCTCATAAAACGCTGCAATGGATAGTTCTGATAGTCGCAGGAGGACTCGCCGGCTTTATTCTGCATAAAGCCGGTTTGCCTGCTGCCTTGCTGCTGGGCCCCATGCTGGTTGCCATCGCGATGGGCACACTAGGGGCACGCATTCAGGTACCACGCATACTGTTCCGCAGCGGACAGGGTGTCGTCGGACTCTTGGTCGCAAAATCCGTGACCTTAAGCGTTTTGCTTGCCCTTGCTAAAGACTGGTATCTGATGGCGCTGGTTACGTTGCTGACGATTGGTCTTAGCTTCGGCGTTGGACTTATTCTGGCGTGCGCCAGCAAGATCCCGCCAGATGCCGCAGCCTGGGGTACCGGCCCAGGCGCAGCCTCAGCGATGATCGCCATGGCCGAAGAGCAAGGTGCCGACAGCCGCATTGTCGCCAGCATGCAATACATCAGGGTGGTCTGTGTTGTGATGCTAGGCGCCTGGGTGTCCCATATGCTTGTTGCGCCCGGCGCGATGCATGAGCTTACTCAAATGGAGGTAGGCTCTAATTGGCTGGGACTACTTGCCACACTTGCCCTGGCCTTTATGGGCGCACTCAGCGGCAACCTGATTCCGGCAGGCGCGCTTATTACACCAATAATTCTTGGTACCGCACTGCAACTATCCGGTTACATGGAAATTACCCTCAACGACACCATCATGACACTTGCCTACGGAGCAATCGGCGGTTATATCGGCTTGCGTTTCACTCGCGCTACCATCATTCAGGTCGCACGCCTGGTACCGGTTATATTGACAGCAAATATCGTGCTTATTGTTCTATGCGGCCTACTGGCATGGCCACTAAGCGGGGTATTCCAAAAGGACTTCTTGTCGATGTTTCTCGCTACAAGCCCAGGGGGGCTGGATTCAATGGCCATCATCGCGGTCGAGACCGGATCAGATGCCAGTTTCGTAGTCGCACTGCAGACTCTCCGCCTTCTCGGCGTGGTTCTTTGCGGCGCTGTCTGCAGCAACCTCGTGATAAAGCTCTCTACCAAGTTTAGTGGTCATTAATAGCGAGGACTTCCTTCAGTTGCACAAAGGATAATGTTGCTTGCCGTCAGCTACCGACCAGGAGCGCAAATCCACCAATATGAACTGTGCAGGCATTCTTCCACCACGCACCCGGCCAGGCGACGAGGGCGACCATCCGCTGCAGCCAACGCTTTGAATGCCTTCGAAGGCTACAGTTCACGTCCCAGAACCTGATCAGTTTTTCCTAGGCTCCTTCAAGTTTTGCCGATAAAACAGCGATGCCAACGGCGTCGGCATCTGACACAGCCCCTCGCCACCGCCAAATGCCCCGCCCCGATGAAGCGCCCCAAGCCGAACCTGCCAACGTCCGCACCTTCCACCCTAAACAGCTTACCCACCGCCCTTCCAAAACCACCGACCATCGCCCACGCCTTGCCCCTGCCCACCCACCAATGCACGCTTGCATCAAAACAACACCACCCCACCACGGACGGAAAAGCATGCCCCGATTGCGGCAACACCTAGCCCACCTACTACCGGCCACCCTCATCACGGCCTGCTTCGCCGCAGTGGCTCACGCCATCGCAGTCGCTGTGGCGGCGCGTTCTGTGGGGTCGGAGTTGTTGCTCATCGGTGCGCTCAGCTTTGTGGTGACGCTGGTGCTTGCGCTGCCGGGTGGTGCCGTTCTGCTGGCTGTTACGGCGTTGCTGCGGTTGAAGCCCAGGGCGTCACTGCTGCTGTTTGTGCTGACGATTCAGGCGATTGCCATTGGGGTTGAGCTGTATCTGTTTGAGAGCAGCGTCGCAGACATTTCCTGGGTGTACGGTGTTATCACCGTTCCGGCAGCGCTGCTGGCCTGGCGCGTGTCGGCCTACCCGGCCTACAAGCAAACCCGAGGCATCGATGGTGCGTAGCTGGGCCACTACTGTGCTGAGTTAATCAAAAGCCAGATTTAACATGTCGCCAAGCGAGCGCAGGGTTTAACTACCCAGTCTCAAGGACGTGAAAACGAACGGACGCTACGAGCATGTAGCGGCACTCCGCTTCAAGGGTAGAAAGGTGATCAAGGTTGTGGCCAGGGAATAGTATTGGCGGGCCACACTTGGGAGTGAAAAGGAATACAAGGATACGGTCCTCTTGCCGCTTCTGGTCGCCCTTGTTTCCCTAGTTTGGTGGTTTGGGTTTTGACAAGCGAATAAGGAGCTGGGACGCGCCAAAGCCGTTTGACAGTATCAACGGCCAGGAGCAACCCGTCGTGTAAGTCGCGTCACCAAGGCGGCTATCAGGGTTGCTAGAAACATCAGCACTACCTCAACCGGCCAGACCAGCCCCACCAGGCAAAACCCGAGCGCTGGCAGCAAGGCGAGTCCCAAATTGGGCAGCGGCCAGCGATAGAAAAACCAGCCGAACACAAGCCAGGGAAGCCACGTCAGGTAATAGCTCCCCCCTTTAAACCGGGCAAGCTGCTCTGTCGACGACAGCTGGCGCTCACGTTGCATCCATTGTTCGAAATGCCGTTCAGCGGCAGCTTGGTTCGCCGCCATCTGGTCAGCCGACAAGCTTTGGCCTCTGCTGGCTTCCAGCGCCGGCAGATCCTGACTCTGGTAAACCACCACACCGCGAAACGACACGGCTGCCATTATCAAGAGGCTGGCAATCAGAAATACCATGCCCCAGAAAAGCGACTTTACGAGGAAAGCCGGTTTCTTTGTCATCGCGCATATACCCAAAATCCGTCCACCCCAGCAGTAGGCCGCTATCGTGAGCATCTGTCCAGTGTAAGTATCCGCTGACACAGAGATGCCGGCGCTGGAGGTCAGAGCGTCACAGACCTAAAGTCCGGTACCGGTTGCCCTCATAGCGCCGCAGACTGGGGACAAACACCGGGCAAATACCGGCACCGTCAGCAGCGCGATAACCGACGACACCAACAAGCACGCATCGCACAACCACCGGCCCCGTTTAGCACCAAGGTTTAATGGCATTGAGCCATGCTATTGGCTACGCTTGCCCGTGAAAATCCTCCGCTGTGTAACATCAAGAAATACCTGAAACCTCCGATATACTCAGTAGAGAACGCTGCCCGAACCGAGCCAGCCGATTGACTGGTCAATGTCGTTCGCCTGCTTGAGTGTCAGTCGAAGCACAGCAACAGCACCCTTATCTTTAGGCCACTGCCACCTGGAGACCCCATGTCAGTCAGAAACCTCACCATCGGCCTACGCGCCAGCCTATTTTTTGCACTGATGACTCTGCTCATGGTGGCATTGGGTGGCTTTGCGCTCTTGCAGATGCAGCGCATGCACTCTTACTCGGATGAGGTCGACAAGAACTGGCTGCCGGCCATTCTCGCCAGCAACGACATTGGCCTGGCGACCTCGCGGGTGCGCGCCCTGACCCTGCGCCTGCTGACCCAGGAGTCCACGGCCGACATCAACGACACCCTGGCCCGCATGCAGGAAGGCAAGGCAGCGCTGGACGCGGCGGATGGCCGTTACGAGGCGCTGATCTCTTCCGAGCAGGAGCGCGCAGCCTACGGCCAGTTTGTTGCCGCCCGCGACCGTTACATGGCGCAGCAAGAAGTCGTCACCGACCTGGTCAAGTCAGGGCGCAGGCAGGCGGCTGAAGACGCCGTATCCAGCAAACTGAACGGCTACGCCGACGACATGGTCGCCCGGCTGGCCGAGCTGACCAAACTGAATCAGCAGGGCGCCTCCGCTGCCGCCAGCAATACCGCCGACGTGTACGGTGGCAGCGTGAAGATGGTGCTCGCCCTGGCCATTGCCTCGGTCATTGCCACCATTGTGCTGGCGCTGATGCTGACCCGCAGCATTGTCGGGCCGATCAACCAGGCATTGCAGGTGGCGCGCACCATCGCCTCGGGCGACCTGTCCCAGCGCGTGCAGGCCGAGGGCAACGACGAACCGGCCGAGCTGCTCAAGGCGCTGGCCGCCATGCGCGACAGCCTGAGCGACACCATTGAAGGCATCAGCAACGCCTCCTCTCAACTGGCGTCCGCCTCGGAAGAGCTGAATGCGGTTACCGAAGATTCCGCCCGCGGCCTGCGCCAGCAGAACAACGAACTTGAGCAGGCCGCCACCGCGGTCAACGAAATGACCGCCGCGGTCGAAGAGGTTGCCCGCAACGCCGCGAGCACCTCCGACGCGTCGCGTGAGACCGATGAACACTCGCGCAATGGCCAGGATCAGGTGCGCCAGACGGTGTCCTCGATCAATGCCCTGACCAATGACCTGACCGAAACCGCCGAGAACGTTGAATCGCTGGCTGCCGAGGTCAACAGCATCACCCAGATGCTGGATGTCATCCGCGCGGTTGCCGAACAAACCAACCTGCTGGCGCTCAATGCTGCCATCGAGGCCGCGCGCGCCGGTGAACAGGGGCGCGGTTTTGCCGTGGTGGCCGACGAGGTAAGAGCACTGGCGCACCGTACCCAGCAGTCGACCACCGAGATCGAACAGATGATCGGCAGTGTGCAAAAAGGCGCCAGCAGTGCGGTGCAGGCCATGCAGGGCAGTACCGGCCTGGCCGCCACTACCCTGCGTTTGGCGCAGGCCGCCGGCGAGGCGCTGGAGGGCGTTACCCGCGCGGTCAGCTCGATCAACGAGCGCAACCTGGTGATTGCCAGCGCCTCGGAGGAGCAGGTGCAGGTAGCGCGGGAAGTGGACCGCAACCTGGTCAATATCCGTGACCTGTCGACGCAAAGCGCCGCCGGCGCCGAGCAGACCAACAGCGCCAGTCAGGAGCTGTCGAAACTGGCCGTGCAACTGCGGGATCTGGTTGCCCGCTTCCGCCTGTAAAGAGCCCCCTTCAGGCGCTTGTGGCGCTGACCCGAGTGTGCGATTGTTGCGCCGCAGCCCGCTGACCCCGCGGGCTGGTCAGTCAGAGCAGGGAGAGCACAGCGCACATGACGTGGGACAGATTTGGCTATATCTGCCGCCAGGCAGGCAACGACAGTAGCGGCGCCAGCCTCGCGGCGCGGCTTGAGCAGGCGCAGTCCGAACAGGCCTGCTCGCTCTACGGGCCGGCGCCAAAGGCCGACAGCTGGCCCGCGCAGCTGCTGACGCGGCTTGCTGCCATACCCGACCCCGACAACGCCGAGCGCGCGCTCAACACCTACCAGCAGCTCAACCTGGGCCGGCAGCTCGAAGCCCCGGTGAAGTTCAAGCGCGCGCTGGCCTACCTCGCCTACGTTACCTTTGTGTTCTATATGGTCGCAGGCATCTACCAGTTCAAGATCACCCCCACGTTCAGCGACCTGCTAAACAATCTCGAGATGGCGCCTCCTGCCTACCTGGCGCTGTACCAGACCTACTGGAGCCTGTTCATTCTGGCCATCTCACTGCTGATTTTACTGGCGCTGCTGAGTGCGCTGCAGATGCGGCGGCTGTTCCAGTTCAAGGTAAACGCCCACGACAGCCTGGCCTGCCGCCTGCTGGTGTTGCCCAGCTGCCGCCGCGCCTACCGTCAGATGGCCGATGCCCTGCAATACCCGACGCTCGACCGGCACGCGCTGTCAGAGCAGAGCCCGGTGCTGCGTCACCTGCAGCAGGTTGAAGAGCGCGGAATGGACCTGGCCATCGAGATACAGGCCCTGACCGAGGTGCAGATGCAAGGCTTTTTGCAGGCCTGCGAAAAACAGCTCAAAGCCCTGACAACGCTGGTCGCGGTGGTCGTGATCGTGGCGGTGATGATGTTCCTGACCAGTGCCTATGCACCCATCTTCAGCCTGGGAGAGGCGATATGAAGCACAACCACGGTTTTACCCTGATCGAGCTGATGGTGGTGTGCGCCATCATCGGCATCCTGGCGTCCATCGCCCTCCCCTCATACCAGACCTACATCCAGCGCAGCGAGATTACCGAGGCCGTGAGCATGGCCGGCTCGCTCAAAAGCCGCATCAACGACTACTACGAGCAGCGCCTGGCCTTTCCCGCGGACAACGGCGCGGCGGGTATGCCTGCGCCGCAGCAGCTGATCGGCAACCGCATCACCGGTGTGGTCGTCGAGTCGGGCGCCATTCACGTCACCCTGGGCAACAAGGCCTCCCAACCGCTGCAGGGAAAGACGCTGACCTTCCGCCCGGCGGTGGTGACCGGCAGCCCGACCAGCCCGATTGCTTGGCTATGCGGCTATGACGAACCGGTTACCGGCATGGAGGCGCGCGGCAGTAACAAGACGGATCTGGCGCCTGAGTTTCTGCCCGCCTCCTGCCGCGGCTGACAACAGACGCCCTAGAACGCGTAGCTGACGCTGAATTTGGCGTTACGGCCTTGTGAGTAGGCGTTGTCACCGGACATCGCCGGGCGGTAGAAGCGGTTGAAGATGTTGTCCACGGTCAGCTTGACGCTGAGGTCGGCCAGCTGACCAGTGCGAGGTGACCAATCGGCAAACACGCGGTGGACGTCGTAACTGCCGTTATCAAAGCTATCCCAGTAGCGCTCGCCACTGCCGTCGTAGCGATCCGAGGGCTGGCGATCGCTCTTGCGCACAAACTCACCCTGCCAGCCCAGCTGCACGTCGATTTCCGGCACCTTGACACCCAACATGGCGACCCATTTGACCGGCGGAATGTCACGCGCCCAGACATTGGGGCCCCAGGGGTTGCTGTAGGCGCCGTCATGACGGCCCTCGGTCCAGGAGTAGGACAGGCTGGCAAACACCCGCTGGCTGTCGTAGTAGCTCTCGATCTCTGCGCCGCGAATGGTCAGGCCGTCCAGGTTGCGGTAGTTGGACAGGGGCAGCAGGTCGCCACAGTTATCGCTGATGCTGCCGCCATTCTCGGCCTGCGCCTGGCAGGCGATGGAGCGAAATTTGAAGATCTCGTCGCTGATGCGGTGACGGAACAGCGTTGCACGCACCTGCAGGTTGTCGCCCTGGCTGATCAGGTCCGGCAGGCTGACCACCGCCCCGCCGCGCACACCACGCATCTGTTCGGCATCCAGATCACGGCTGCTGCCGCTGAGCGTGGAGCTGCTCTGCACTTCGTACTGCTCATCCAGCACCGGCGCACGCCAGGTTTTGGCGTAATCGACGAACAGGCCCAGGGTCGGGTTGACCCGCCAGAACACCGACAAACGTGGTGACCAACCGGTGTAGGTGACCGAGCGGTAATCGTGGTTCATGTCCGGGTTGTTGTAGCGCACGGCCAGGTTGCGCTTGCCGCGATTGGTGACATGGTCATAGCGCAGCGACGGGGTGATGGTGACATCGCCGAGGGTAATCGCATCCTGCAGGAACAGGCTGCGGGCCTCCTGTTCACCGGCCGGCATGAACTGCGGCTGATACCAGCCAAAGTTGTAATCCGGGTTGCTGGCAAAGGTCGGCAGGTACATCAGCACGTCACGGGTATGCAGCCGCCACTGGATACCGGCGGTCAGCTCGTGGGCCAGCGCGCCGCTGTCGAACAGGCTGGTGTTGCGTACCTCAAACACCTTGTCGCGGTACTGGGTGTTGATGTACTTGCCGCCGGTGGAAGAGCTGTAGCTGGCGTCATCATCACGGGTGTCGGTCTGGTCGGTGTCCGACAGCGAGTAGCTGATCTCCAGGTCCACCAGCGGGTTGTTCAGCGGCTGGTAGTGGTACTTGCCGGACCAGGTGGTGTCGATCAGCTCGCGGTTGGACAGCAGCCGGTGCATGGCCGCCTCCAGGCTGCCGTAGCGATCAATCGACCACTTGCTCGGCACCAGAAAGGTTACGGCGCTAAAGGGGCTGCGCAGGTCCAGCTTGCTGCGGCTGTAGGTCAGGCCAAAGCTGTGTTCGGGGCTCGGGTTGAAGTTGCCCTTGAATAGCACCGCATCCTGATTTTGCGCGGTGTAGGGGTAGCGCTCGGGGTACAAGTAGCCTTCGCCCTGATCGATGTGTCCGGCCAGTTTGATGTCATCACTGTCGCGGTGATTGAGGTACAGCAGGCCGTCGAACAGGCCATCGTCGGTGCGGCCGAACAGGGCGCCGGTATAGCTGCGCTGCTGGTCGTTGCTCTGGTAGCCGTACTTCACAAAGGCGCCGCTGTTGCGGCCCGGCTTGAGCATGTCGGTGGCATCGCGGGTTTCCATGTGCACGGTACCGCCAAAGCCGCCGTTACCGGTGAACGCCGAGTAGGGGCCCTTCTCCACTTCAACGCGTTCGATCAGCTCGGGCTCGATAAAGATGGTGCCCTGTTGATAGCGCTCAAAGCCGCTCTTGCTGGCACCATCCAGGGTGAAGGGTACGTCCTCGGCGTCGCCCAGACCCCAGATATTCACCGTCTGCCCACCCGGCTTGGCCGAGCCGCCCATGGTCACACCCGGCAGGGTCTGCAGCAGGCTGGGGATGTTGTTGGCCTGCTGGCGCTCGATCTCGCGACGGCCCAGGGTTGAGCGACCGATGTTGGCGGAGTTGACCTCCAGGCCATCGCCCACCACGGTCAGGGTTTGCAGGGTGATGCCGTTGTCACTGCCCGATGTCCGCGGGCGCGGGCGAATGACAAAGCCCTGATCAACCGGCACCAGCTCCAGGTGGGAGCCCTGCAGCAACAGCTGTAAGGCCGCCTCAGGCTCATAACGGCCATCCACCGCCGGCGCGCTCAAGCCTCGCAACTGCGCCTCGTCGAACAGAATCTGCAGTTGCCCGGCCTGCGCCAGGCTGGTCAGCGAGGCAGCCAACGGCTGCGCTGGCAGGTTCAGGTCAAGGCTGGCCGCCTGTGCCTGCAGGCTGGCGGCGGCCAGCAAGGACAGGGTCAGACGGGACAGGGCGGAACGGGGGTGGCGGGGCTTCATTGCGCTCTCCTTGGGCTGTACGCCGAGTGGTAACACCCCAGAGAACGCAGCAGTCGGGCAAACCCCCACCTCTCAAATGAAAAAAATTTTCATTTACGTTCGCGCAACAGCAAGACCCCATCCGCCTGCTCGATCAGCTCCACCGGCAGCAACTGCGGCAACGCCTGCACAAAGCGCTCGGGCTGGTGAATATCCAGGCTCCCGGACAACCGGCGCGCGGCCAGCCCGGCGCCGTCCAGCTGCACAGGGCGCCCACGGTAGCGGCTCAGCTCCTGCGCCAGTTCACCCAACGGGCGGTCGCGAAAGACCAGCAACCCATCGCGCCAGCTACCCACCTCAGCCGTCGGAACCTGACTGCGCCGCAGCGCACCCTGCTGATAGTCGATCTCCAGACTGTCGCCCGGTTGCAATTGCTGCAAGGCCAGCCCGTCGCGCCCCGGCTGCACTGCAACGTGGCCCTGCTCGACGGCCACCGCCAGCGTTGCCAGGCTGCGGCGCACGGTGAACCGCGTGCCAACCACCTCAACCCGACCAGCGCCGGCATCAACCCGAAACGGCCTCTCGGCATCTGGCGCCACCGAGAAGTAGGCCTCGCCGGCAATCAGGCTGACCTCGCGCCGGTCGCGGTAGTAACGCACCTGCACCGTGGAGCCCAGGTTCAGCGTCAGCTCGCTGCCGTCTGCCAGTTGCAGCTGGCGTAGCTCATGCTGGCCGGCGCTGGCGCTAAGTTCCAGCTGCGGCAACTGGCGCCACTGATAGCCCAGCAGCCCACCCACCGCCAACAGCACGGTGGCGGCCAGCGCCAGCCAGGCTGTGGGCGCGCGCCGGCGCGGCGCCAGCGGCGTTACTGACGCCGGCTCAGCCGCCGGTAAATTCGGCCGCGCCAGCTGGTCACAGTCATCCCACAACAGCTGCATGTCGGCATAGGCCTGGGCATGCTGTTCACTGCGCGCCAGCCAGGCGGCAAACTCGGCCTCGTCCACCGCGTTCAGGCGGCCACTGCTGCGCCGGCTGAACCAGAGCGCAGCCTGCTCATCAATCTCGGCCATTCCCTGCTCAATTGTCATCACTGCCTCCCTTGCGGCGCGCCAGAGCATGGCGGCGGCAGTGCAGCATGGCGCTGGCAATGTGCTTTTCTACCATGCTCAAGGATATCCCCATGCGCTCGGCCACAGCGGCCTGCGACAGGCCGTCGAACTTGTGCAGGACAAAGGCCTGCTTGCGTTTTGGGGGCAGATCTTCCAACGCGCTGGCCAACAAGTGCAAGCGTTGCTGCTGTTCAATCTGCTGCAAGGGACCCTCCGTTTGCAGGGCGTCGTCGGCCTCGGCTGCGGCCTCGTCCAGTTCAACCAGACCGCTGCCACTGCGCACCTGCTGGCGCCGCCAGTGATCGGTCAGCAGGTTGCGGGCGATACTGAACAGCAGCGGCCGCGGCGGCACCGGCTGATCCGCTTCGGCGCTGCCCAGCCAGCGCACAAAGGCGTCCTGCGCCAGGTCATCGGCATCGGCACTGCTGTGCAGGCGCTTGCCGAGAAAACGCCGCACCTCAAGGCGCAAGCCACTGAGCTGCGCGGCACCCGGCAATCTGGAAAGGTCATCCATGGCGCAATGCCAGGGACAGGGAAGGGAACAGCACGGCAACAGCCTCCGACAACGCGCGAAATCGCGCACGGCGCCAAGGATCGGAATGATCCTCATATGATAATTATTATCATTATCTCAGCCTGCACACCGCGCCTGTCAACACCCGATGTGGTTCATGCGGGATTGACAGGACCGGCCTGCTGTCGCAGCATAAATAATAACGATTCTCATTAAGCGCATGTCTAATGCCAAGGACTGACGCCATGACCACGCGTTCTCCCGCCCAGCAGCAGCAACTGGAGCAGCTCTACCGCGACCATCACAGCTGGCTGTCCGGTTTTTTGCAGCGCCGTCTGGGCTGCTCGCACAGTGCTGCGGACCTGCTGCAGGACACCTATCTGCGCCTGCTCACCCGCGGGCGTCTGCCGGAGCATGCGCATTCACGCGGCTACCTCACGCGCATTGCCAAGGGGCTGGTGATCGACCTGTACCGGCGGCGGCGAGTGGAGCAGGCCTACCTGGACGAGCTGGCCAGTCAGCCCGAGGCAAGCCACCCCTCACCAGAGGTGCAAGCCCAGGCCGTCGAAGCCCTGATGCTGATCGACCGCCTGCTGCGCGGCTTGCCCAGCAACGTCAGCCGGACCCTGCTGATGCACCGCCTGGACGGCATGGGCTACTGCGAGATTGCCGAGCAGCTTGGCGTCTCGGTGTCATCGGTCGAGAAGTACATCGCCCGTGCCCTGCAGCACTGCCTGATGGTGGCCCTGGAGCAAACCCTGTGAGCGTGCCAATGCTCTCGCCCGAGCAGATCCGTGAGGCCACCCAATGGCAGGCGCGGCTGTGGTCCGACGACGCCACCGAGGAAGACATCGCCGCCTGCGCCCGCTGGCGCCAGGGCGATCCGGCGCACGAATACGCCTGGCAACAACTGCAGCAGCTGCAGAATCAGTTCGACGCGGTACCGGCGGCGTCCGGCCGGCGCATTCTCGGCGCGCGGCGCGTGCTGTCCCGTCGCCAGTTGCTCGCCGTGGCCGGCCTGCTTGGTGGCAGCGCCAGCCTGGCCGGTGTGGGCACGCGCCAGCAGTGGCAACCGCTGCTGGCCGATCAACGCACCGGCACCGGCGAGATGCGCAGTCTGAGTTTGAATGACGGCACCCGGCTGCAACTCAACACCGCCACCAGCCTCAACCTGCACAGCAACGCCAGCGGCCACCAGGTGCAACTGCTGCAGGGCGAGTTGCTGATCGATAGCCCAGAGCACGCATGGCCGCTGCAGCTGGACTGCCGTGATGCGCGCATAACCGCGCGCAACAGTCGCCTGTGCCTGCGCCAGAATGCCGAAGACAGCCTGTTGACGGTGCTCAGCGGCAGCGCGGATCTGCAACTGCAGCAGCAACAGAGCAGCGTCACCCTGAGTGCCGGCAAGGCGGTGCGCTTCTCCGCGCAGGGCATTGCGCCCACCCAGGCGGCCAACCCGAATCAGTTGGCCTGGACCACAGGGCGCCTGGTCGCCGAGCGACAGAGCCTGCCGCAGTTTGTCAGCGAGCTGGCGCGCTATCACCCGGGCGTGCTGCGCGTTGCTCCCGGGCTCGCCGACCTGCACCTGACCGGCGTGTTCTCCCTCAAGGACACCCACGCAACCCTGGCCCGCCTGCCGACAATACTGCCGGTCAAACTGCGCTACATCAGCCGCTACTGGGTGAGCGTCGAGCCGGCCTGAGCGCTTGCCTGGCCGCAGAAACAGCCCCCAACGCCCATCAAATAAAAATATTTCGCATTTGCATTGAGGCTTTGACCTGCTCGCTCGGTGTACAGGGCAATACAGCCAACACCGATAACACGAGACAGGAATAGTCATGCCACGCGGTTTCACCTTTCGCCACGCCCCACTCGCCCTCGCCCTGCACCTGGGCCTGGGTTTAAGCGCCCTGACCCTCAGCCTGCCGAGCGCGGCGCAAAGCGAGGCCACGCAGTATTTCGATATTCCCGCCGGCAGCCTTGATCAGGTGCTCAACCGCTTTGCGCTGGACGCCGGCATCGAGCTGTATCTGGATGCTGCGCTCACCCAAAGCCGCCAGAGTGCCGGCCTGCAGGGCAGTTTCAGCGTCGATCAGGGCTTGCAGCAGTTGCTCGCCAACAGCGGCCTGAGCGCCCGCCAGCAGAGCGACGGCGCCTGGCAGCTGTACGCGCTGGGCAGCGAGCCAGACAGCCTGTCGCTCGCGCCGCTGACCATCCAGACCAACGCCGATCAGCTGTATGGCCGCGACGAAGCCGGCCACGACAGCGTCTACGACGACAACATCTCCAGCGTTTACTCCGGCAAGGAACAGATCGAGCGCTACAAGGGCGCCAACCCGGCTGACCTGTTCAAGGGCATGCTCAACGTCTACACCGGCGACGCCCGCAACAGCGGCGGCCTGGACCCGAACATTCGCGGCATTCAGGGCCCAGGCCGGGTGCCGCTGACCATCGACGGCACCGAACAGGCGATGTCGGTCTGGCGCGGTTACAACGGCGCCTCCAACCGCAGCTACATCGACCCCAACCTGATCGGCGGTATCAAGGTGATCAAGGGCCCGAACATCGAGCGCAACGTCAACAGCTCGGTGGGCGGCGCCGTGGTCGCCAGCACCATCGACGTGGACGATATCCTGGCCGAAGGCGAGCGTTTTGGCGGTGAGCTGAAGCTGGAGGCCGGCAACAACACCGTCAACCCGCGCATCCCGCAGCTGCACACTGGTGAAAATTACTACGACGTGCCGGGCTTCCCGATGAACCCGAGCGTGCCCAGCAGCGACCCGACCCTGCGCGTCAACCTCAAGACCAGCAGCGACGATAAACTGCTGTCGGGCAACGATCACGCCTACCGGCTGGCGCTCGGCACCCGGCAGGAACGCTTCGAGCTGCTCGGCGCCTACGCCTTTCGCGAGCACGGCAACTACTTCTCCGGCAAGAACGGCGCCGGCTTCTACTCACAGCCGGATACCGGCGAGCGCACCCAGGAATACTCGCAAAGCCTGGCGCTGGATTTTCACCCCGGCGACGAGGTGCCCAACACCTCCAGCAAGATGGAATCCTGGCTGTTCAAAGCGCGCTGGAAGTTCGACGACGACCATAGCCTGACCTTCGGTTACCGCGACACCGACATGCTCTACGGTGAAATCCTGCCTACCCGGCTGGCCAACGCCGACGACAAAGGCGCCGTGCAATGGCCGCTCAGCCATGTGGATGCCAAAGCCTACAACCTCGAATACGAGTTCAACCCGGACAACCGCTGGATCGACCTATACGCCAACCTCTGGACCACGCGTACCGAGAGTGACACCTACAGCGCGGGCGGCTTTCCCAACTACGCCACCTGGGCAGATCCGGTGCTGCGTAACACCGCCGTGGCCAACGCCGATCAAAACCGCGTGGGCATCACCCTGAGCAACCAGTTGGCGCTGGCCAGTAGCCTGGACCTGACCCTGGGCGGCAGCTACCAGCACGAGAAGCTGCGCTCCGGCGATGCTTACGATGGCGTCGACGACGGCTGGCGCATGTTCCCGCGTGCTGGTCGCCGTGCCGAGAGCGAGTTCAACTTCAACTTCGACTGGCGCCCCACCGACTTCCTTACCCTGGATCTGGGTGCCCGCTACTCCTCCTACTGGGCCAAGGATGACTTTCTGGCCGAGCAGCAGGCAGTGGGCAACATGCTTACCAGTACGGCTATCGCAAGCCGCAGAGCTACTTATCGCACTATCGAGACTTATACCGAAGAAGAAATGGAGGCAAGGAGGGAAAGCACACGGCCGCAGTTGGAAGGTTTCGGCTTCTCCGAGGCTGAAATTGCCGAGATTCTTGCCAACCTGAGCACCACCTACACCGCCACCCATGTGGTCGACTGGCGTCCCGACAGCGATGGTCGCTACAGCCGAGCAAACAATGCCTGCCTGAACGGCACCCTGGACAACATCGACAACCTCACCGGCAACTGCACAATAAGTAGCGACACTGTCAGCACCATCGCCACCCCCGTCAAAACCCGCCGCGGTCACGACTGGACCCCGGTCGCCTCGGCCGCCCTGCGCCTGAGCGATGACAGCCGTGTCTACCTGCGCTACAGCGAGGCCGTGCGTTACCCCAGCATGTTCGAGAGCACCATCGGCTTTTCTGCCTCGCTCAACCCGTTTTACACCCTCAAACCCGAGCACGCGTTCAACTACGAGATCGGCTACGTGCACAACCTCACCGGCCTGCTCAACGCCGAACGCTACGCCGATTTCAAGCTGGCTTACTACCAGCACCGTACCAAGGACGTGATCGAGCGCAGCAGCAATTTCCTGTTCTACAACATTGACCAGCAAACCCTGCGCGGCATCGAGCTGCAAACCCGCTACGACAACGGCGGCCTGTTTGGTGACTTCAGCCTGGCCTGGAATTTGGAAAACGAAGTCTGCGACGAGAGTTCCGCCGTGCTGGCCGACCCGCGCTTTGGCTCGGTGCCCGACTGTGTCGAGAACGGTTTTATGGGTGGTTATCTGATCTCCCACGCCATCCCGCGTTACTCGGCCAACCTCAATATTGGCGGCCGGCTGTTCAACGACAAGCTCGAACTCGGCAGCCGCGTCACCTACTACAGCAAACACGAAAACAGCGACCTGGACGACTACAAGGCCAACGCAGAGACCAACAAACTCGCCATTTACAACCTGCCACTGTCCTGGGGCAGCGTGACCACTTACGACGCCTACGTCAGCTTTCGGCCCCGGGATGACATCACCCTGGAGCTGGTCGGCAGCAACCTGACCGATGAGCACTACATCGACCCGACCACCCGTTCCGCCGTCGCGGCCCCCGGCCGCGCGCTGAAACTGAGCCTCACGGCGCAGTTCTGATTCACCCCACCACCAGGAGGTGCACCACCGCATAGGTCCGTAACCGCAACACCCAAGCAAGCGCAGTACAACTCACACATCAAACATAAGGTGATTCACATGAAAGCGATTTATCTGTCTGTTCTGGCCACCAGTCTGTTGAGTGTCAGCGCCCTGTCGCAGGCCGCCGTTATCGGTGCAGAAAGCGACGATACCTACGTAAAAGTTGGTGCCTCCATCGTCGGTGCTGGGCCCCATACCGCAGGACTCCCGGGGATTGGTATTTACACCACCGGCGTGAGCAATACAGTCGACTTTGCCGGCCTGAGCGCCTACAGCAGCCAAAGCAACGGGGTATACACCCTGAGTGCGCCGATTGATGTGGACGAGCCTGACCACAGCGGCATGGGTGTCTTCAACTTTGCCAAGGTCAGCAACGCCAATGTCTACTTTGGCGAGTGGTCACAAACCGGTACCACTGGCGACAGCAGCCGCACCGTGTACTACGTCGGCGACGACACTGGTACCAGCGTGCCCACCAGCGGCACGGCAACCTACAGCGTGGCCGGCATCAATGACTACTCCGGCAGCAACCTGATGAGCGGGACCTTCACTGCCAACTTTGGCACCAACAGCCTGACCGGTTCGCTGTCCAACAGCAGCCTGGCGGTGAATATCGGCAGCGCCAGCTTCGACAGTGCAGGCAACATCAGCAGCACAACCGCCACTGCCAACGGCTCGGCAGGCGTGGCAACCGGCGGCCAGGTCAGCGGCAACTTCTTCGGTAACGACGCCGCCGCCCTTGCGGGTATCGCCACCTTCAGCAACCGCGACTACGACACCGCCTTCGGCGGCACCAAAGACTAATCGCGCTTGCCTGCCACGGCCATGGCAGATGCTGATCCGGGCCGGAGTCACCGCTGCAGAGGAGGCTTCGGCCCTGCCCGTTCCGGCCGCGCAACACGGCCAGCCACGCAAGAGTTTCTATGCTCCGCCACTATTTTCTTGTGCTTCCCGCCCTGCTCCTGCTACTCGCCAGCGCTGCGCTGCAGGCCGCCGATGAAGACACCAACCTGCGGCTCAACCAGCGCATTGAAGGCAACGCCAGCGTTAAGGAGCAACAGCTGCTGGAGGGCGAGTTGGATGAGCAGCCCAGCATTACCCTCAATGGCGAAACCCTCGCCATTGGCAATAACGCCAACGATCTCGGCCGCGCGCTGTACCTGTCGCTCGGCCATCAACAATGGCAGGCCGCCAGCGCTTTTTTGCAACGCTACCGTGCCCTGCCCGACGCCGACCCCATGCTGCTCGCCTACGCCGACGGCATGTTGGCCCGCGTGCGCGGCGAGTTTAGCCAGGCCGAGGCGCACTTTCGCCAGTTGCTGACGCTGCGCCCTGAGTTTCTGCCGGGCCAGCTGGAACTGGCGCGGGTGTTGTTCGAAGATCAGCAGGACCGCGCAGCCCAGGCCCTGTTTCAGCGGATACGGGCACGGCTTCCAGCTGAGGACCCGCGCGCAGAGGGCGTGCGCACCAGTGTCGGCCGTTTTCTTGCCGCACTGGATCAGCGCCAACGTGGGCAGGGCTCCATCAACCTCGGCGCGACCTGGAGCGACAACCTCAACCAGAGTTCCGAGAGCGACACCTGCCTGCTCAGTGCCGGTAGCGGCACCTGCATCGTGCGCCGCACCCTGCCCGAGGCGGTCAGCGCCAGCGGCCTGGATTACGAGGCCACCCTAAACCGACGCGTCGCCCTCAGCGGCCATCACGGCGTTTACGCCCGCGCCTTGCTGTACGGCTACAGCTATCAAGACCACAGCGAGTACAACGAAAGCACGCTGATCACCAACCTGGGCTACAGCTATCGCGACGCGCGCAATCACTACAGCCTGGCGCCGAGCTTCGAGACCAACCGGGTCGGCAACGAGGCCATGTACTCCGCCTGGGGCGCAAGGGCCGAGTGGCTGCACACCCTGAGCCAGCGCAGCGCGTTCAAGCTGGAGGCCAACTACCGCGACCTGCGTTACCGCGAACGGGTTTACCGCTACAACAACGGCGGCAACAGCGCGCTGTACTTCACCACCTGGCGTCAACTGTCGCCGCGCTGGACGCTGTTTGGCGGGCTGGACCTGAGTGAGCGGCGTACCGCAGAAAGCGCCTACGGCTATCTGCAGAGCGGTGTCAGGCTGGGGGCGTCAATGACCCTGCAAAGCGGCCTGCGCACGAGCCTGTTCAGCAGCTTCCGCCACCGCGAATACAACGACTTCAACGCGCTGCTCGGCAGCCGCCGCCGCGATGACGAATCCAGCCACACGCTGATTGTCAGTGCGCCCCGTTGGGCACTGCTGGGCTTTACCCCCAACCTGACGCTGAAACACGCGCGCGTGCGCAGCAACGTCGACTGGCTCTACTCCTATCAACGCACGCAGGTCAGCCTGCGCATGGAGAAGCTGTTTTAGCCTCAGCTGGATTTTTTTACCCCGAGCATTACGGGATTGGGGGTGCTCATTCGTTAAGTAGATATTGGCGTGCGCTTTTTATCACGCCCCGCCCCAATCCGATCAGACTCCCCAAGCAAGGACCCGCCATGACCACGGCAGACAGCAGCGCATTGCCCCTGAGCAGCTACCTGAAAGAACAGACCACCTCGACCCACGAGAGCCTGGATCAGCGCATCATGGCGCTGGCGCCGTTCTCCAATCGTGAACGTTTCGCCTGCTTCCTGCGCATGCAGCTGCGTCTGCACCATGCCACCGCGCCGCTGTACCAGAACCCCGAGCTGCAGGCGCTGCTGCCCGATCTGGCCGAGCGCAACCGCCTGGAGGCGATCCAGCTGGACTGCGCCGACTTTGACATCAGCCAGGCGCAGCAGCAGGCCGACGCCGAGGTAGGCAATGGCGTGCAACCGGGCAGCACCGCCGAGGCGCTGGGCTGGCTGTATACCCACGAGGGCTCGACCCTGGGCGCGGCCTTTCTGCTCAAGCATGCCCGCGAGCAACTGGGCCTGTCGGAGACCTTTGGCGCGCGCCATCTGGTCGGCCACACCGATGGCCGCGGGCTGCATTGGCGCCAGTTCAAGGCCGCGCTGGATGCGCTGCCGCTGTCAGCTGAGCAGCGGGCCGAGGCGGTCAAGGGCGCGCGTGACGCCTTTGCCTTTGTCCGTGCCTCGGTAGAAGAGCTGATGGCCGGCCAACAGCCCGCCGCCGCCGTCTAAGCGCCATGCTGCTGCGGCTTTGCTGGCGCCTGCTGGCACTGGCTTTTGTCGGCCTGGGATTGATTGGCGCGGTGCTGCCCGGTATGCCCACCACGGTGTTCATGCTGCTGGCCGTGTGGGCTGCGGGCAAGGGCTGGCCACCGCTGGCCGAGTGGTTGCTCAACCACCCGCGCTTTGGCCCGCCGCTGCGTCAGTGGCAGAGCGAGCGCGCCATTCCGCGCAGGGCCAAATGGCTGGCCGGCGTGAGCATGTTTATCAGCATGCCGCTGATCTGCCTGAGCGCGCCCAGCCCCTGGGTGCAATGGCTGGTGCCCAGCAGCATGTGTCTGGTGCTGCTGTGGCTGTGCAGCCGACCGGAACCGCGCTACCCGCAGTTGTGACAGCCGCCCCCAGGAAGCGCTCTAGAACGGCCATTACACGCATCCATTCAGCGTTGGCGTGAAACAGAAAAGTCATCATTCTCACCTAAGCTCGGCTCTCCACGCCAGCGCCCCAGGGCGCCGGTCCGACCGCCTCGCACGCGAGGCGACCACCACCAGCCAAGCGAGAATCAAATGCCTTATTCTGAAGGGACGGGCACCCTGTCCGTCCGCATTGCCCTGGCCGCAGCGATTGCCTTCACCCTGAGTGGTTGCAACAGCGACAGCTCGGACAGCGACGACAACGCCAGCATCAGCAAACCTGCCAAACCAGCAGGCACCGGTAGCGAGTTTGCTGTGCCGGTACCTGACAGTCTGTACCCCACACCGGCCACCCTGTATGCCGGCAACAACGCCGACGGCACACTGCGCTGGGTACTGGACGACAACCCGATTGCTTACCTGCTGCGCGATATCAACCAGGTCTGGAAGGGCACCTCCGACGCCTACCAGCAAGGGGCTTCAGGCGATGGTCCGAGCGACTATCTGGACGATCCCATTGTTGACGCGCCAGTCTGGCAGGCCAACATCCAGTACGTGATCGATGTCACCACCGAGCGGACTGACGACCAGGCCATCCATGCCTTCCTGGATGATGTACGCTCCAAGAACTACAGCGTGATCGACGGCTACGGCCCGCTCACCGAGGCCTATGTGACCCATTCAGGTGCCTACGTCGATGTGCCGGTACCCACGGTTGATCAGGTGCTGCAGGACGTCAACTTTGGCTCCGGCAACAACGATGGTATTGCCTGGGCTGGCAGCAAGACATCTGAACTCGGTGCCGTCGTGACGCTGGTCGACGCCTTCCGCCAACGCTCACCCGCCTCCACCAACGCGTCCAAGTACATTTTCTCCACTCCGCGCCCCTGGCGCATGACCGACACCGGCGCCATCGATTTTCTCGGTACCGCCAATCACAACTGCTACGACGTGGACGGCAACCTGACGGTCCAGCTGACTGATCAGTACACCACCAGCGTGAAGCTGGTCCCCGGTCTGACCTGCGCGCAGCGCCCGCATAAAAGCAGCGATCACGACAAAGGCCTCTACAGCGAAAACACCGAGAACCGCCGCAAGGACGGGGGCTACCCCAGCGGCCACACCAACGCCGGCTATCTGGCGGCCATGGCATACGCCTACGCGTTACCGCAGCGCTACGCGGAGATGCTGACGCGCGGCTCGCAGCTCGGCGAGAACCGTATCGTTGCCGGCATGCATTCGCCGGTCGATGTCATTGGCGGGCGCATTCACGCCATGATGGTGGCCGCCCATGCACTGGCTCAGCCGGACATCCTGGCCGACGCCACCGCCGCCTATGACAGCGCTCAGGGTTTCTTCGGCCAACTTGCTGCCGAACAGGACCAGAGCCTGTATGAGCTCGCCCACCAGCCGATTACGAACGAGGCCGGGCGCATCAGCGGCAATCTGGTCAACACCGAGGTCTTCAATACCAGCCAGTACGACGATCACGAGGCCAACAAAGCGCTGTATCGCTTCCGCATGACCTATGAGCTGGGGCACGACGAGGCCAGCGCCGGGCAGGACCCGATAGTGCCGGACGGCGCCGAAGCGCTGCTGCTCACACGCCAACCCTACCTGAGCGACGAACAACGCCGCGCCGTGCTCTACACCACGTCCATCGACTCCGGCTATCCGCTGCTGGATGCCACCAACGGCTGGGGACGTCTTGACCTGGTGACTGCCGCTGACGGTTACGGCGCCTTTCTCGCCGACGTGGCGGTCGATATGGATGCCAGCCAGGGTGGCTTCCACGCCCGTGACTGGTGGAGAAACGATATCAGCGGCAGCGGACGCCTGAGCAAGTCAGGTAGCGGCGAGCTGGTTTTGAGCGGCGACAACAGCTACACCGGCGGCACCCTGGTAAGCGCTGGCACCTTACGCGCCGAATCGACCAGTGCCTTCGGCGACGGTGACCTCTATCTTGAGGATGGCCGCGTCGCTGTCGATGTTGAGGGCGCGCTGGCGATTGCTGGCAACCTCACGCTAGACGCCGGCACCTTGGAGCTGCGCATGGCAGACGATGGCACCCAGGTTACCGTTGGCGAGATTGCTTATATTGACGGCGCCACCCTGAAGCTGGACTTCTCCGAGCTGGCACCGGCCAGTGGCAGCCAGTTTGTGCTGCTGTCAGCCAACCGGTTGAGCGGCACCTTCAGCAGCGTCGAGTCTGACGTCGCGGTAGATCTGAGCTACAGCGGTCAACGCGTCACCGCAACGGTGCGTTAACGGCAAATGCCAAAGCCGCGCAGGCCAAAGTGGAAGTGGTTGGCGTGCGCGGCGTTGTAATCCGGCCCGAGGCTGGTGCCAAAAAACGAGCAGGCATCCGCAAAGGCGGCTCGCAGAAAAGCACCTTTCTCGCCCCCGTCATCCCAGTCCCGCAGTACCGAAATGTCCGTGCCGTCCGCCAGCGACAGGGACGCGACATCCAGCGCCGAGGCCGTGGCGTGATCACTGCGCCGGGCATTCTCACGGTGGTAGATGTTGCGACAGGCGAAGCTGCCGTAGTGGGTCAGCCGCGCGACCGGCTGGCCAAAGTGCGTTTGTGCCAATGGCTGCAGACGATGCTGTTCGTACAGCGCCCAGGCGGCGACCAGCGGACAACGGGCGACAAAGCTGCTGCTGAGCTGCAGCGTGGTGCCGCGCAGACGCACAACATTGCTCAATGGACAATTGGCGACCGGCGTGTAGTCGGCCAGCGGCTGATAGGTCAGCGTGCCGGCCGGCGCGGTTTGCAGGACAGTCAGGCAAGCCTCGGGGTCATCGCCCAGGCGCTGCAACTTCCAGCGCGTCAGCGGGGTGACCGGGTCTGCCAGGTGCAGCGGCGCAAAGGGGTTCCACTGGCGCGGCACTGTCCACCACTGCTGTTGGAGACCAAGCAAAAAGCCGCCAGCGACAAGCAGTAGTATCAGACAAACAACACAGAACACTCTCATCAAGCGGGTTCGCATCCTCGAGCATGTTTTTGATTGACGCCCTTCACACCCCCAGAACGCGGGGTACGCCCTCGCCTGCATTTGCTGTACATTCGCCAAGCCCGTCAGAACAGACAAGACTGCGCAGCTCTACACCGGTTGTTTCAGCAATACAGACTAGCCAACGGGGCGGGCAATCACACCTAGCATGATGCACTTTTCCAGGAGCAACGGATATGAACACTAAACGCTTCCACACCGGCCTGATTGGCCTTGTTGCAGCCGGCCTGCTGGCCTCCGGCCAGGCCCAGGCCTTTGGCCTGGACGCCCTGAAATCCGCCGCCGGCGCTGCCCTGAACACCGCCACTCAAGGCGGCGACAACGCCAGCGACAACGGCGCGCTGGAGCAGCAGCACAGCGATCTGATGCTGCGCTTCAATGCCAGCATGAACAACATGCTGATGGCCCAGGCCAAAACCCTGCAGGCCACCGGTAACACCGACGCGGCGACGCAAACCCTGAACGCCGCGCAACAGTATGCCATCGGCGGCGTCACCGACTCTGATGTCATCCTGCGTGACACCCAACTGACCAGCACCAACCAGCAACTGATTCAGAACGCGCTGAGCCAGGCCGCCGCCATGAGCGGCGAGAACCGCGCCATGCTGGTTGAGGCGATCCCGTACTACACCGCCGGCATTCAGGAAGGCGGCAAGCTGAGCGGTGCCTTCAGCCAGTGGATCAACAACGCCCAGGGTAGCGCCAGCTCACTGCTGTCCAACCCGATGGCAGCGGCGCAGCTGACCAGCAGCCTGAGCGAGGCGAGCACCATCGCCCGCAATCTGCCGGCGTTGCTGTCGGCCTGGTCCGGCACCTCGCAATCCTTCATGTCCTACGCCACCGCCAACCAGCTGGATGTCGGCACTCTGCAAACGGCGCTGAACACCAACTGAGCCTGACCCCGAGGCGCAGAAAGTCCTGCGCCTCGGACCAACTGTCATACGCATGACAGTCTCCGTAGCAAGGCAGAGCATAAGGTGGGCCTCCCAGGGCCACTGCTGCCCGCTCAACAACGGAGAATAACAACCATGAGCTTTGCTTCCCGCGTAGTCTGGATTACCGGCGCCTCATCGGGCATCGGTGAGGCCCTGTCCAGGGCACTGCTGGCCGATGGCGCCGCTGTCATTCTGTCCGGTCGCCGGGTCGAGGCGCTGCAACAACTGGCTGCGCTGGCGCCTGAACGCACCCTGATACTGCCTTTCGAGACCACCGACTATGACCGCCTGCCTGCTCTGGTCGAGCAAGCCTGGGCCTGGCGCGGACGCATTGACCTGCTGATCAACAACGCCGGCGTCAGCCAGCGCAGCCTGGCGCTGGACACCAGCCTGGACGTCTATCGCCAACTGATCGAGATCGACTATCTGGCGCCGGTCGCCCTGACCCAGCTACTGCTGCCGCGTCTGGTCGAACAAGGTAGCGGCCAGCTGGCCGTGGTCAGCTCGGTAGCCGGCAAGCTCGGCGCCCCCATGCGCACCGGCTACTGCGGCGCCAAGCACGCCGTTGTCGGCTACTTCGAAGCCCTGCGCGCCGAGGTGGAAGAGGCCTACGGGATTGGCGTGAGCGTGATTCTGCCGGGCTCGGTGCGCACCGCCATCGCCAGCAATGCGTTGGAAGGTAGCGGCGCCGCACGCGGGCGCTCTGACGCCAATATCGACAATGGCATTGACCCGAACGACGCTGCCAAGACCATTCTCGACGGTCTGGCACAGCGCCAGCACGACATCGTGGTGGCCGAGGGGCAGGAACTGCTGGCCCTGCAGTTGCGCGCCAGCGACCCGGAGCGCACCTTTGCCTTTACCGCCGCCGAAGGCACCCGACTCGCCAAGCAGCGCGCACAACGTGGCGCGGGCGCGTCAGTAGATCCCAGTGCTGTGAACCAGTAGGCGTGGCGGGTTGCGCAAAGCCGGTCTAAGGTGAATCAAGCAGCGCATCACGGGGTGTGATGCGCGCTCTGTGCACAAGGAGCGTTACCTATGAAACACCTGCTTATCGCACTGCTGTGCGCAACCGCCCTGGCTGGTTGTTCCAGCGAGTACATCATCAGCACCAACGACGGTCAGATGATCACCACCGACAGCAAACCCAAGCTCGACCCCGATTCCGGCATGTACATCTTCAAGGATGCCGAAGGCCGCGAGCAGGCCATCCCCTCTGCCAGCGTCAAACAGGTCATGGAACGCTGAGCCCCGCCGCGCCCTGCCAGGCAGGGCGCGTTGTTGTCACTGTTGCCCTTCGATCACGCGTCTCCCCTGCAGCCCCTGGCGGACCCGGCGGCGCCGACGCAGGCGTAACCGCCGCCAGCCGATCACCACGCCACTGACACTGATCAGCAGCCCGCCCAGGCTGAAACCGACCATCCAGATATCCCACAAAGGCCTGCGCTCCAGCAGCGGCAGCCAGTCCCAGCTATGCAGCAGAGCAAACAGCACCCGCGACACCCGCCGCGCCGGCGTGCTCTGCCCCAATAACGCTCCGGTGGCCGGGTCGACCTCTACCCAGCTGCCATCATCGAAGCGCGCCCGCAGCATTGGCAGCGGTTTGGGCAGATGCCCCAGCATGCTGTGCTCGGTACGCGGGTAATAGTAGAAGTCGTAATCGGTCAGCCACTCAAACTGCACCTGACGGTGCGGCGCCATCGCTGCAATGGCTCCGTGCAACAGCTCAACGGGCAGCTTCGCCACCGGCTGGCCGCTGCGCCCATCGAGTACCCGCTGCTCACCGTCGGCGCTGCGCGCGGTAACCCAATAGCGGCCAGCGACCGGGCGCCATTGCAGCTCGACCGGGCGCCAGTCGTCGGCCTGGAACCGGCGCAACAACGACTCGGTGTCGGTCTGCGGTGCTGCCGGTGCGCCACTGAAAGCCGCTACATCCAGCGATGGGCGATGACTGAAGATGCCCCAGGGGTTCATCGACATCAGCCCGCTGAAAATCCAGCTCACCAGCAATACCCCGGCCACCAGACCGGTCACATGGTGCCAGCGCGCCCAGCCGCTGTAGGGCGAGTGGCTGCCACTGCGATAGGGCCTGCGCCGCCAACGCAGCACGCCCAGCACCATGCCCAACACGGCCATCAGGGTAGCGATCAGCGACAGCCAGATTACGGTGTCCGTCCAGATCGGCTGCAGCGCATTGCCGCGCAGCGGATACAACCAGTGAATCCAGGTACCGACCCAGTTCCATACCCGCTCGGTGCCAGTAGCATCACGCACAACCGCACCGGTCTGGCTGGAGACATAGATCAGTCGATGCTCTGCGTCGTGCAGGGCGATGCGATAGAGCGGTCGGTGGGCATCCAGCCCGCGCGAGTGCGTCCAGGCGTCCTCGTCGATCAGCGCTTGCAGCTCGGCCGCTGCCCCCGGCGCGAACTGGGCTGCGGCCGCCAGTGCCCGCGCCGCATCCACCGGCCCGGCAGGCGTTCCTGTTCGCGCGTCGAGCACCTGCGCAGCCTGGCCTGGGCGTGGCAGCAGATAAACCGGCTCGCCGCCGATACTGCTCAGGGTCAGCCCCTCGGCCCAGTCGGCGCCAGCCCTCATCGGTACAGCGCAGCAGCCCTCAAGCGGCAGCGCCGGCAGGTGCGCCAGATGCTCACGCGGGGTCAACTTGGGATAGCCGACATAGAGCATCACCATGCCCGAAAAAAACCACATGGCCATAAACAGGCACAGGCCAATACCCAGCCAGCGATGCCATAAGTACAGATAACGTTTCATCGGGATCTCCTGACCGCCGGCCTGCACGGCCGGCGGCACGATTGCATCAGAAACGCGTCTGCAGGCTCAGCTCGACGCTGCGCGGTGCACCCAGATACAGCATGCTGCTCCCGGCCTGCCGGGCGTAGACCTCATCGGTCAGGTTGCGCCCACGCAGGGTCAGCTCGGTCTCAGCGCTGAGCTGGTAACGCACATGCGCCCCAAACAGGGTATAGGACGGCACCCACAGGGTATTGGCCGAATCGGCATAGACCGAGGACACATAGCGGGTATCCAGCCCCAGCAGCCAGTCGCTGACCGGTTCCCAGGTCAGCCAGAGGTTGGCGACCCGCTTGGGTACGTTGCTCGGCCGGTTGCCCGCGTAGGACACAGCGCTGCCGCCGACGTTGGCATTAAACTCGTCGTACTCGGCATCGACCCAGGCCATGTTGCCCTCGGCGCGCACGCTGTCGGTCACCTGCAGCGCCGCTGCCAGTTCGATGCCACGGGCTGACTGCTTGCCGACCGGCAGGGTCTGACCCGGGTTGTTCGGGTCGGCGGTGGAAAGGTCTTCACGCTCCAGCTGATACAGCGACAGGGTGGCCGAGCCGCGTCCGTCGAGAAAATCCAGCTTGCTGCCGATTTCCCACTGCTCGCCGGTGGTCAGATCAAAGTCCTGCACCTGATTGAAACTGGCGGTGGTGAGAATGCCGGACGGCGGGTCCGCCGCCGTGCTGTACTGGACGTAGACGTTGGCTGCCGGCGTGAGCTGGTAGACCAGGCCCAGACGGCCGGTGGTCGGCTCGTAGGTCTGGCTGAAGAACGCCGGATTGGTCGCCGACGGCGTCTGATGGTTGGTGACCTCCAGGTCGATCCAGTCGTGACGTAGGGCGCTGATCAGCGCCAGCCGGTCGGTCAGCTCGGTGCGGTTTTCCAGATACAGCGCCCAGGTATCTACCTCGTTGGTGCGCTGCGGATCGTGGCCGGGGGTCATACCGGGAATATCGTAGAACTGGCCCGGATTGAAGTGATCCGGGTCCACCACATCAAATACCGCCGAGATCGAGCGCGGGTAGCGGGTCTGCACGTTGTGGCTATAGTCCAGCCCCAGCGACCAGTCGCTGCGCCGTGACCAGAGCATGCCTTCATGCAGCAGGTCGACGCGGTTGCCGTTCAGCTCCTGATCGTGACGCTGCAGCAGCGCAGCCGAGCGGCTGATCTGGCTGTTGTCGGCGGCATAGGTATAGCGCTCCAGATTGCGGTAATCGCGCTGGGTGTTGTAGTGATAGTAGGTATTGCGCAGGCGAGTCTGGTCGCTGAGCTGATACTCGGTGATCGAGCGCAGCCAGCGCACCCGCTGCTCGTAGCGCCCGTCCTCGACGTTGTAGTTCTCAAAGCGGCGGCTGTCATCGATCTTCATCTCACCACCCAGCGGCTGCAGCGCCGGGGTGCCCCAGTAGGGACTGTCCACCTGCTCGTTCTGATACTCCAGCGCCAGGGTATGCGACAGCCGTTCGTTGAAATCGGTGCGCAGCGACAGCGCGCCGGTAAAGGCACTGCGCTCTTCGCGGTCAGCCCAGCCGTTACTGTCGGTCTGGCTGATATCCAGCCGCAGGGTATTGCGTACCGGCCCCTCGGTCAGCAGTTGATTGACACCCAGCGCCAGCTCACGGCTGTCAAAGCTGCCATAGCGGATGCGCGCCTCGCGAAACGACTCGCTCGGGTCGGCCAGTTTGGTGATGTAGTTGATTGAGCCGCCAATCCCGCCGGCGCCATTGAGAAAGCTGGAAGCGCCGCCGATGGCCTCAACGCGGTCAAAGATCCAGCTGTCAACCGGGCGTGCGGCGATGCTGTCGTACTGCACGGTGATGCCGTTGAACATCTGCGTCACCTGCGCGCCGGTAAAGCCGCGCCAGGACACAAAACCGGCCTGGCCGGGCGGCGACGCAGCGGTGACACCCGGCACGCCGGAGAGAATATCCTGAGTATCCAGCGCATCACGCTGTTCGATTTGCTCGCGGCCCACCACGCTGACCGAGGCGGGCGTTTCCCGCACCGTCAGCCCCAGGCGCGAGCCTGACTCGGCAGGGGTATCCAGTTGCAGCGCATTGTTATGGTCTTGCTGACCGGTAATCAGCAGGGTCGGCAGTTCCGTGGCCTGCTCGGCGGCAGCCAGGGTAAAAGGCGCACACAGCAGTGCGCCAACGTACAGCGGGTAAGTCGATTTCATGCAAGGTCATTCCTGACAGGTACACAGGCTCGCGCGCGCAACCGACCTTGGCGGTCAGGCAGCGCTGCGAATGGAAAACGCGGTACAGGTCAGAACGCCGGCGAGGCGCGGGGGTTGGCAGACGGCCAGAGATAACGGGGATGGGGAGGATAGCTGCGCGCCGGTGGGCGCAGGCGTTGCGGGCGGCGCAGCAAGCCGAGCCAGGCCAGCGCAAACAACAGCCCCATGCCCAGCACCACGGCGCACACCGGACACTTGACCGCCAGCATGCCGGCGCCGGAGGCGTCGTCGTCGCCGAGGCTGATCATGCCGCTGCTCATGGAGCAGAACACGATGCCTGCGCCACTCAGATCCAGCCCCAACAGCTGCCCGTGCGCCAGACCACAGGTCGGCACATTGAGCAACAGGCTGGCATAGAGCAGCCAGGCAGTGAAGGAGCGGCGGGTAGGACTCAGCGTCATGGCACGCAGTTTAGCAGCACTGAAACCTGGCGCGGTTACGCGACCAAAGGTCGCAGCGTCCTGCTGGCCGCGGGCACCGGGTCAGAAACGATTGAAGATATCGGCAAAGGGGGCGACCGGAATACCGGCAATGGTTTGCACGGCCAGCTCGGATTGGGCCGATGCCAGCAGACTGGCGGCACAGAGAACAACGGCAAGGGCGCCGGGCAACAGCCACACGGAGTAGCGGCGGGTCATGATGTGCTCCTTGCATGCCATCGGTGTGGCACGCAGATGTTGTTTTTATTAGCGAAGCACTGCCCCGTTCCAGATGCTCATGGACGCGTGGCAGCATTCAGTCACAACAGTCTGTTGCAGAAAACGCCCTTCGTCCAGTGAAAATTGTGTGTCGCTTTCGCGTCACCCCTGGGCGGTGCGCAGCATCCGCAAACCGTTTGCCACCACCAGCAGGCTGACGCCCAAGTCCGCAAACACAGCCATCCACAGTGTCGCGGTGCCGGCCACCGTCAGCGCCAGAAACACCGCCTTGCAGCCCAGCGCCAGCCAGATGTTCTGATGAAGCACACGCACGGTCTGCCGCGACAGCCGTATGAACGCCGGCAGCTTGCGAAGATCATCATCCATCAGCGCCACATCGGCGGTCTCGATCGCCGTGTCGGTCCCGGCTGCTGCCATGGCAAAGCCCATGTCGGCCGCCGCCAGAGCCGGCGTATCGTTGATACCGTCGCCGACCATGGCCACACAGCGGCCGCGTTGACGTTCGGCGCGCACCGCCGCCAGCTTGTCCTCGGGCAGCAGGTTGCCCCGCGCCTGTTCAATACCCACCTGGGTCGCCATGGCCTGCACCGTTGGCGCATTGTCGCCACTGAGCATCAGGGTTTCGACGCCCAGCGCATGCAGCTCGCGCACCGCATCGCGGCTACCGGCCTTGAGCGTATCGGCCACGGCAAACAGCGCCAGCACCTGCTCGTCGGTACACAGCAGCACCACCGACTTGCCTTCACGCTGCAACAGCTGCACCCGCCAGCCCAGCGCATCGTCACGCAGGGCCAGTTGCTTCAGCAAACGGCTGTTGCCCAGGTAATAGTGCTGGCCGCCAATCATCCCGCTGACGCCCTGACCGGGCTGCGCGGCAAAGTCCGTCACCTCCTGCCGGGGCAGCTCACAGGCGTTGGCCAGCGCGCGCGAGACCGGGTGGTCAGAACGCGCCGCCAGACTGGTAGCCAACTGCTGGACCTGCTCGGGCGAGTCCCCGGCCAGCAGCTCAAAGTCGGTCTGCTGCGGACGCCCTTCAGTTAGGGTGCCGGTCTTGTCGAGGGCGACCAGATCCAGCTTGCCGCCCAGCTCCAGGTAAGCCCCGCCCTTGATCAGCATGCCGCGCCGGGCACCGGCCGCCAGCGCACTGACGATGGTCACCGGGGTCGAGATAACCAGCGCGCAGGGGCAGGCCACCACCAGCAGCACCAGCGCGCGGTAGACCCAGTCCAGCCACTGGCCATCGAGCAGCAGCGGCGGCAGCACCGCCACCAGCAGGGCAAGCAGACAGACGGCCGGGGTGTAGCGCGCCGCAAAGCGATCGACCAGTCGCTGGGTCGGCGCGCGCTGCGCCTGGGCCTGCTCCACCGCCTGGATAATGCGTGCCAGGGTGGTGCCGCCGGCCAGCGCCGTGGTGCGGTAAACCAGGCTGCCGTATTGATTGATGGTGCCCGCGTAAAGGTCCGCACCCGGCTGCTTGTCGACCGGCATGCTCTCCCCGGTGATCGGCGCCTGGTCAACGCTGGAGCGCCCCTCCAGCACCTCTCCATCCAGCGCGATGCGCTCGCCGGGGCCCACCCGCACCTCGGCGCCAAGCGGCACCTCGCCGACCGGCTGCAATACCCAGCTGCCGTCAGCCTGGCGCACGCTAGCCTGCTCCGGCGCCAGCGTCAGCAGGCCCCCGATGGCATCGCGGGCGCGCGCCAAAGAACGCGCCTCAATCAGTTCGGCCAGACTGAACAACACCATCACCATGGCCGCCTCGGGCCACTGACCAATCAGCACCGCCCCCGTCACCGCGATGCTCATCAGCGCGTTGATATTCAAGGTCCGCTGGCGCACCGCCACCCAGCCCTTGCGGTAGGTGTCCAACCCACCCAGCGCAATGGCTACCAACGCCAGCAAGGCGCTGATCCAGCCGGGCTGGTCCAGCCAGTGGCTGACCTCCGCGCCCAGTGCCAGCACGCCGGCTACGGCCAGCGGCCACCAGGGCCGCATGGGCGCGGCAGGCGCCGGCTCATCACCGAGCAGCTGCGGGGTAAAGCCCAGGCTGTCGATGGCCGCCAGCACAGCGTCCAAGCCTTGCGGCGAATGGCGTACAGTCATGACCCGCTGCAGCAGGTTGAAGTGCAGCTCCAGCACCTCCGGGCGCCGCTCCAGTCGAGCGCGCAGCAGGCGCTCCTCGGTCGGACAGTCCATCTGCAGGATACGAATACGACTGAGCATACTGCCCTCATGGGGCTGCAGGTCGGCGGTTGGCGCTGCGCTGGCAGCGGCGCAGCAGCTGTGTTCGGCGTGGCAGGATCGATCGGCAGGCATGGCTGTTCTCTCAAGGGAAACACTGATTAATTCCACATGCCCTCTGGCGTTCAGGCTGGGCCGCATCCGGCTGGGCTGCAATCAAGGCGTGGTTTCGAAGGCATGTCGGGACCTGTCGAGAAATCACAACGCAGAGTGCGGCCCGGCCTGAGCGCCCCGCAGGGCGAGCCCTCAAGCAAGCATCTGACTGCGTTGCGCTGCTTGCCAATGGAACCACTATTGGCTACACATCGCGCCTTGCATCTACACGCTTGAGCACTCGCAGAGTGCGTGTGGAATTGATCAGTGCTTCCCTAAGGTCTGTTGCCAAGTAAAAACCCTGTAGCCACTATAGAGTCAAGCAACGGGAGAACACAGATGAAAATCGGAGAGCTGGCAGCACGCACCGACTGTGCAGTGGAGACGATTCGTTACTACGAACGCGAGGGCCTGTTGCCGGCGCCCAGACGTAGCGCCGGCAACTATCGCCAGTACAGTGAAGCTCACCTGGAACGCCTGGTGTTTATCCGCAACTGTCGGCTACTGGACATGACCCTGGAGGAAATCCGCCAGTTGCTCAGTCTGCGCGAGCAACCCGAGGCAACCTGCGGCAGCGTCAACGGGTTGATCGATGAACATATCGAGCACGTTGGCCAGCGCATCGCCGCCCTGACCCACCTGCAGCAGCAGCTGGTCGAACTACGCCGCCAGTGCCAGGCGCCGCACCCGATGGACGCCTGCGGCATCATCCAGCAACTGGGCACCAGCGGCAGCGTGCAGCCACCGGAGGAGGACTCGCATGTCGGTCACAGCCATTGACCGTCGCACGAGGCTCCGGCAGCCGTGCTTCAGGCCTGCCGAGCCTGATTATCCAGCTCAGTCAGCAACTGCGGATCGAGCTTCAGCTGGCTGGACAGCTCCTGCAGATAGGCCTTCTCCATAAAGCTCTGCTCATCCACCACCAGCAGGCTGGCCAGATACATCTCCGCCGCCATCTCCGGCGTTTGCGCCGCGCTGGCGACCTCGGCCGGGTCCAGCGGTTTGCGTAGCTCGGCATCAAACCACTGCAGGGTCTGCGGATCGTTGGTCAGCTTCGCCACCTCGGCATCGATCAGCTCCCGCTCGCGGTCATCGATATGCCCGTCGGCCTTGGCTGCGCCGATCAACGCGCGCAGGATGGCGTGACTGTGCTGTTGCTGTTGCGGTGCGGGCAGGCGGTCTACCGTCTGAGGCTCTCCCTGCGGCGCGCTGGCGCTGTTCTTCTGCCATTGCTGCCAGGCCTTGAAGGCGACCACTCCAAGCGCGGCCATACCGCCGTACTTCACCGCCTTGCCGCCCATCTTGCGCGCCTTCTTGTTGCCCAGCAGCAGACCCACGGCACCCGCCGCCAGCGCACCGCCACCCGCGCCGGACAACAGACTGCCCAGCTGGCTCCCTCCGCCAGTGCTTTGGCTCTTATTGGTGCTGCTGCTACCAGACAGTGCACCACTGGCGGACTTCAACAACTGATCGAGCAACCCTTGGGTGTTCATTCAAGACTCCTTATGCAGACAGAACGCAGACACCTCAGCGTCTGCGCGTTGTCTGCTTGGACCACGATTTGCAGGCGATCACTCCACGGCAAGCTGTTGCGATATTTTTCAGCGACTCGCCAACGGCGTCCCAGAGCGCTTAACTGAGTATGCGCCGCGGCACAAAGGCACATGCCCAGCCCCGCAACCCCCACGGATCGGAGTGACAACATGCACAACAACAACACAGGCAAGACCCTGCTGGTGCTCGGCGGCAGCGGGCTGGTAGGCATGGAAATTCTGCGCCAGGCGCTGGCTGATCCGCAGGTCAGCCGGGTGGTCGGCCCCACGCGGCGCCCACTGCCCACAGCGGTGAATCACTACGCCCACCTGGACAACCCGCAAGTCGACTTCGACAACCTGCCCGAGGACGCCGACTGGTGGCGTTGCGATGCAGCGCTCTGCGCCCTGGGCACCACCCGCAAACACGCCGGCTCGCGCGAGGCCTTCCGCGCAGTGGACCGGGGCTATGTCAGCACCTGCGCCCGGCTGGCCCGGCACGCCGGCACCCGCACCTTCGTACTCAACTCCTCGCTGGGCGCCAGCCCACGCTCGGGCTCGTTCTATCTGCGGGTCAAAGGTGAGGTAGAGCAGGATCTGGCCGCCATGGACTTTCGCTCGCTCAGCCTGCTGCGCCCGTCGCTGCTCGATGGCGCCCGCCCCGAAGACCGGCCGGGTGAGCTGGTCGGGCTGCTGGTATCGCGCACCTTCAAGCCGCTGATTCCCAAGCGCCTGCGCGCGGTCAAAGCCACCGATGTCGCCGCCGCCATGCTGCAGGCCGCGCTTATCGCTCCGGTCGGACAGCATGTGATAGAGTCCGACGCCATCGCGCGTCGTCGCTAAGGGGCTGATGCCACTGCGCTCGCCCGGCTGCCGGGCGCGCAGAGCAACCCGCTTGCCGTTCTGCCGATCGCATCAATAATGGCCTTTTGATTTCACTGTATACTGTGCCTACTCGCGCCATCGTCTTGGCCGCGGGAACGGGCAGGCGTTCCAAACCGTCTAGAATGCACACAGGTCCAGCGGAAAACAGAACAATCATGATCGTCTACAGCAACATGCGCTTTCTGGTAGTGGATGACTTCAGCGACTTCCGCTCATCGGTCAAGGGCATGCTCGGGCAAATGGCCGCCCAGCACATCGATATTGCCGCCAACGGCGAGGAAGCTCTCAGCCTCTGCCGCAAAACCCGATATGACGTCATCCTGCACGACTACAACCTCGGTCAGGGCAAGAACGGGCAGCAGGTGCTCGAAGAGCTGCACCACGAAAAGCTGATCAGCCCCCACTGCATCTTCATCATGGTCACTGCCGAGAGCAGCCAGGCCATGGTCATGGCCGCACTGGAGTTCGAGCCCGACGCCTATCTGACCAAACCCTTCAACCGCGCCAGCCTGCAGCAGCGGCTAGACAAGCTGGTCGAGCGCAAACGCCTGCTGGCACCGATTCTCGACGCGCTGGCGCGCGACGATCACCGCGCCGTCGCCAGCGCTTGCGATGCCCTGCTGCAACGCGATCCTCGCCTGGCGCCGCTGTGCCAGCGCTACAAGGCCAACGCGCTGGCGGCCCTCCAGCAGCACGAGGCGCTGGAGCAGTTACTGCAGGGCATCCTTGCCCAGCGGCCTCTGCCCTGGGCATTGATGAAACTCGCCGACCACCTGCTGCAACGCGGCCAGCTGGATCAGGCCGAAGCACTCTACGAGCAGGGCATCGAGCAGTTCCCAATGCTGCCGGCGGCCTTTGACGGGCTGGCTCGGGTCAAGCTGGCCCGCGGCGAAACCCTCAAGGCGCAGGTATTTTTGGAACAGGCGGTAAAAATCTCGCCCAACAACCCGCAACGCCAGGCCGAGCTCGGGCGCGTGGCGCGCAGCAACGAAGACCCGGAGCGCGCCGTGCGCGCCTACCGTCAGGCCGTGACCCTGGGCCGCCACTCCGCCTTTCGCAACCCCGAACACCATCTCAGCCTGGCCGACAGCCTCAAGGTACAAAGTGGCGATACCGCGCCCAACCCCCGCGTTCAGCTGGAGATTCGCCAGACCCTGGAAGACCTGACGCGAGGCTGGAAGGACGATCAGGGCCTGGGCGCCCGTGCCGACCTGCTGCAGGCCGACGTCTTGCGCCGCAGCGGCAAGAGCGCCGAAGCAGACCAGATGCTGCGCAGCGCCACCGACAAGCTGGCCAACCTGGAGACCTTCTTCAGTGCCGACACCGCCCTCGCCGTTGCCGAACAACTGCGCGAGCTGGGCTGTGCTGAGCAGTCTGACCAGTTGCTCGGCACCTGCGCCGAAATGTACGGCGATGACCCGGCGGTGATGGCCGGCATTGCGGCGCAAACCAGCAACCCCGGTATCCTGCATGGTGGCGAGGAAGCCGCAGCGCGCAACCGCGAAGGCATGCGCTGCTACCAACAGCAACAGTATCCGGCCGCGCTGGAGGCATTCCGCGAAGCGCTGTCACTGCAGCCACGCAACATCAGTTACGCGCTCAACACCGCCCAATCGCTGCTACGCCTGCTGCTCGCCACACCCGATGAGGCGCTGCTGACCGAGTGTCGGGCCTGCCTCGCGCAGGTCCGCAGCCTGCCCGCCAGCGACCCGCGCCACGAGCGCTACCGCAAATTGCTGGAACGGGTCGATTCGCTGTGAGCGAGCACCGGGACGACGAGCAGCTGGACTTTTCTACCGTCATCGCCTCCACCGTGCATGACATGAAAAACTCCCTTGGACTGCTGATGCAGTCCTACGGGCAGCTGCTCGAGCGTCTGCCACCGTCCGCCGGCAATGCCGATGAACGCGGCGTCATCGAATACGAATCCATGCGCCTGAACGGCATGCTGGTACAGATGCTCGGGCTGTACAAGCTGGAGGTCAACCAGCTGCCGCTGCGCCCCAGCTACTTGGAGCTGGACGACTTCCTGCAGGCGCAGCTGGCGCGCCACGACGACATCCTGCGCGCTCGCGCTATTCAGGGCAGCTTCGAGGTCGCCGAGGACGGGCTGATGGGCTTTTTCGATGGTGAGCTGGTCGGCTCCGTGGTCGGCAACGTCATCAACAACGCCATCCGTTACACCCGCTCAGCCATCCATCTGGCTGCGCGCATGGATCACGATCAGTTACTGATCAGCATCAGCGACGACGGCGACGGCTATCCACAAGCCATGCTCGACGGACAGTCGGACTACGCCCTGGGCATCAATATGAGCACCGGCAGTACCGGCCTGGGGCTGTATTTTGGTCAGCGCATCGCGCACCTGCATCGCCGCAACGGCGTTACCGGACGCATTGCCCTGAGCAATCAGGGCGCGCTCGGTGGTGGCGAATTCCGTATCTGGCTGCCCTGAGCATGCCGGCATCAAGGGCCGAACGCCTGCCCGCCAAACGGCGCACTGAACAATGACCTGGCTGTGGCGCACGCTAGCTTCGCTCTGCGTCGCCTTGGCCGCCATCGGTATTGTCGTGCCGGGCCTGCCGACCACGCCGTTTCTGCTAGTGGCTGCCTGGGCTGGCGCGCGCGGTTGGCCGGCACTTGAGGCTCGGCTACTGGCTCATCCCAAGTACGGCCCGCTGATCCGCGACTGGCGCACCCGGCGGGCGGTGCCGCGACGCGCCAAATGGGCGGCCAGTGCGGTGATGACCAGCAGCGTGCTGGCACTCTGGCTGATGCCCACGCCGAACTGGCTGCGCATCGGCCTGCCACTCTTTCTGCTGTGCGTGGCCTGCTGGCTCTGGACCCGCCCCGAACCCAACCCCCAGCCTCAACGCTAACGCGGCATCATGCGCACGCCGTCCAGCTCGCTGAGTGGTTGCGGGCGCCCCAGATGGAAGCCCTGCGCGTAATCCACGCCCAGCTCGCGCAGCTGTTCGAGAATGGCCTCGCTCTCGACAAACTCCGCCACCGTCTGCAGTCCCATCTCGTGGCCAATGGTGTTGATCGAGGCGACCATGGCGCGGGCGATCGGGTCGCTGGCGATGTCCTTGACGAACACTCCGTCGATCTTCAGGTAATCGACCGGCAGCGATTTCAGGTAGGCAAAGGACGACAACCCCGAGCCAAAGTCATCCAGCGCAAACTGGCAGCCGATGTCCCGCAAACCGCGCATGAACTCAACCGCCTTGCCCAGGTTGGACACTGCGCTGGTTTCGGTGATTTCAAAGCAGACATGGCTGGTGGGCACTTGATGACGCTCCAGCGCCTCGAGTACGAAGGCGAGAAAGCCTTCCTCGCCCAGCGACGCTGCCGATAAGTTGATCGAGTAATTGCCCAACGGCCCGCTGCGGCGGCGGTTGTAATCGCCCAACCAGGCCAGGAAGTTGCCCACCACCCAGCGATCAATCGCCGACGCCAGGTCGTAACGTTCGGCCGCCGGCATAAAGGCGCCAGGCGGAATCACCTGACCGTCGTTACCCAGCAGCCGTACCAGCACCTCATAACCGGGCTGGCTGTCGCGCTCGCTGATCGGGTAGATGGGTTGCACGTACAAACGCAGCAGGTCGGCGTCCAGCGCCTGGCGTAGGCGGTTGACCCATTGCATCTCGCCCCGCCGCTCCTGCATCTGCGCATCATCGGCCTGGTACAGGTGGATACGGTTGCGCCCCGCGTCCTTGGCGGCGTAACAGGCGCTGTCGGCGGCGCCGAGCAGCACATCCAGACTGGCCAGCTGCGATTCGACCGGCACCAGGCCGATGCTAACGCCGACGGCAAAAGTCTTGCCCTCCCAGCTGAAGCGATACTCCTCCACCAGGGTACGAATACCCTCGACTATCGGTACTGCCTCTTCCAGCGTACAGCCGCTGAGCAGCAGGCCAAATTCATCGCCGCCCAGACGCGCCAGCACGTCGGAGCTGCGAATGTGCGACTGAAACAGTTTAGCCAGCTGCCGCAGCAGTTCGTCGCCGGCGGCATGGCCGCAGGTGTCGTTGACGATCTTGAACTGGTCAAGATCCATGTAGCAGAGCACCTGCTCCCCGGCGCTGTTCTCATGGCGCTGCAGCGCCTGGGCAACCCGGCGCTCGAACTCCTTGCGGTTGACCAGTCCGGTCAGGGTGTCGTGGGCCGCCTGATGGGACAGCTCACGTGCCAAGCGGCGATTGGCGGTCACATCGCGAAAGGTGAGCACGGCACCAATGATGTGCCCCTCGGCATCACGAATCGGCGCCACTGCGTCCTGTACCGACACTTCGCTGCCGTCACGCCGGCGCAACTGCGACATGCTGCCGGGCTGGCGGCTAAGCGCCTGCCGGTAGCGCCGCAACATGGCGCTGACCGGGTTCAGCAGACTGTCCCCGGTAACCTCGTCAAACAGGCAGTAGATCTCATCCAGCGGTCGATCGCTGGCCTCTTCCTCGGTCCAGCCGGTCAACTGTTCAGCGACCGGATTAAGGTAACGCACCCGTGCGTCCGGCCCGGTGGTAATCACGCCATCGCCAATCGAGGCCAGGGTCACCTGCGCCAGCATCTTTTCCTGAAACAGCTGCTGCTCGATGCGCCGCCGCTCGGTGATATCGCGAATCAGACAGGTGTAGTGCTCATCCTCCAGCGCGCCCTGGCTGACCGTCAGCTCGGCCACAAACTGATCGTGCTCGTTACGGCTGAACAGCACCTCCTGTTTGGTCTCGCTGCCCGCCTCCGGCAACGGCAAGCCACTCCAGTTGCGCTCGGCCACCAGCCGGCCCAGCGGCTGACCAATCAGTAGCCCGGCCGGCAGCCCAAACAAGCGTTCGGCACCCGGGTTGCAGGTGGCCAGCACGCCCTCGCGGTTGCAGGTCACTACGCCGTCGCGAATGTCGCGGATGATGCTCTGGGTGACCCCCACCGCCCGCCGCAGAGCATGGATCACCTTGTTGTACTGGGCAGCAATCTGGCCGACCTCGGTAAAGGGTTCGACCGGCACATCGCGCTCAAAGCGGCCATCGCGCTGGTGCGCGGCCATCGCCTCCAGCAATTCGATCAACTCGGTGCGCGCGCCGTGCTCGGATACGTTCAGGCCGGCCAGCTCGTCCTCGGGCGTGACCCGCATCGGCCAGAAGCGATTGATCAGGCGTAGCAGCAGCCAGGTGACACCAAAAGCCCAGAGCCCGGCCACCACCACACCCTCGAGTTGCGCCACCAGTTGCTGGGTTCGGCTCAGCCCCGTGCCCAGCGTCTGAAGATTGGCAAACAGCGCGACCGCCAGAGTGCCCCAGATGCCACTGGCCAGGTGCACCGGGACCGCGCCCACGGCATCGTCGATGCGCAGATGATTCAACAGGCGGTCGGCCAGATACATCACCACAGCGCCAACCAGGCCGACGAAAAACGCCGCCGGCGCATCCATCACATGGGCGCCTGCGGTAATGGCCACCATCCCGGCAATCATGCCATTGAGCGGGTAGACCGGGTCCACCAGACGCCAGCGCCACCAGGACATGACCATCCCGCCCAGAGTGCCGGCGATGGCCGCAAGCACCGTATTGGCGATGATACCCGGCACCCGACCATCGAAGCTCAGGGTGCTGCCGCCGTTGAAGCCGAACCAGCCAAACATCAGCATCAGCGCGCCGAGCATGGCCAGCGGCAGGTTGGAGCCGGGCATGCTGCGGCCGTCGCGGTCCTGATCAAAGCGGCCCTGACGCGGGCCCAGAATCAGAATCACCGCCAGCGCCACCCAACCGCCAACACCGTGGACCACAGTGGAGCCGGCAAAATCGACGAAACCGCGCGCCGCCAACCAGCCCAGGCCATCAGCGAATACGCCACCCCAGGCCCAATGGCCGAACAGCGGGTAGATCAGCCCGGCGATCAGCAACGCCACCAGCAGGTAGGAAGCAAAGCGCATGCGTTCGGCGGCGGCGCCGGACACGATGGTCGCTGCCGTGGTGCAGAACATCGCCTGAAAGAGAAAGAAGGCCGAATGCCAGGTATCGGTGAACGGCAACATGGCAAACCCTTCGCCGTACCAGCCACCCGCGCTGGCACCGAACATCAGCCCAAAACCGAACAACCAGTAGCAGAACACTGCAAGACTGAGGTCGGCCATGTTCTTCACGGCCACATTGATCGCGTTCTTGCTGCGGGTCAGCCCCGACTCAAGACAGAGAAAGCCAATCTGCATGTTGAACACCAGACCAGCACACAAGACCAACCACAGAACATCGATCATCGAGATGGGCATAGGTGATACCTGTTCCATTTGGAAACTGGCACTTTGATAGCGCGACCAAACAGCCTGCGCACCAGAGTAGTGCAGCCACTGAGCAGGTATAGGCAGCCCGGCTCAGGACAGTGCAGAACAATGCAGTTTCTGTACCAAAAGTCGTCGAACTGGTCAGAATGTGTCGCCAGAAAGGCGAAAGGCGGGGGCGTCACGATCGACCGCTGAACAGCAGCCGAGGCCCTGTTTCGGGCGCGCCAGGGCGCCCGAAACAGGTAGGCAGTTCACGGTCAGTCGGCGATATGCACCAGTTGCTTGCCGAAGTTCTTGCCCTTGAGCATGCCTTTGAATGCCTCAACGGCGTTCTCCAGGCCTTCGGCTACGGTTTCGCTGTACTTCAGCTTGCCAGAAGCTACCTGCTCAGCCAGCAGCGCGGTGATCTCCTGGTGCTTGTCCTGCCACTCGGTGACCAGGAAGAAGCGATGCTCCGGCTTGGGATCCAGCGCGCCGAAGATGTGGAACGGGGTTTCAACCTTGCTCTGATCTTCCGCGTTGTAGGCCGATACGTAGCCACAGATCGGCACGCGGGCACCCGGGTTGATCAGCTTGGCCACAGCCTTGGCCACCTCGCCACCGACGTTCTCGAAGTACACGTCAATACCGTTCGGGCAGGCTGCCGCCAGGTCTGCGTCCAGGTTGCCGGCTTTGTAATCGATGCAGGCATCAAAACCCAGCTCCTCGACCACATAACGGCACTTTTCCGGGCCACCGGCGATACCGACCACGCGGCAACCTTCCTGCTTGGCAGTCTGGCCAACCACGGTGCCGACCGGGCCGGACGCGGCAGCCACAACGACGGTCTCGCCCGACTTAGGCTTGCCCACGTACATCAGGCCGCAATAGCCGGTGCGGCCCGGCATGCCGGCCACACCCAGATAGGTCTGCAGCGGCACGCCCTGGTCCTTGATCTTGTAGACCATCTCGGCGTTGCCCGGGATGATGCAGTACTCCTGCCAGCCGGAGTACACGGTAACCACATCACCGACCTGGTAGTTGTCGGACTTGGACTCAACAACGCGACCAACGCTCTCGCCGACAATCGGCGCACCGATTTCGATCGGATCCATGTAGCCCTTGCTGTCGTTCATGCGCGGACGCATGTAGGGGTCCAGCGACAGCCACAGGGTCTTGATCAGGACTTCACCGTCTTTCAGGTCACGTACCGGCTCTTCTTTGAGAACCAGATCGCCATCCTGGATTTCACCCTGCGGGCGCTTGTTGAGCACGACTTTACGGTTGCTATAAGCAGACATCGGATGCCTCTCGTTTGAATGGATGAATGAGCGGAAAACTCCGCGAACTCCCGGATCATAAACGAACATCGCCAGCGACCCGCGCGAACCGACCTACTATTCACGCACTTGATCGGACGCCAATCCGCAGGCCGAAACGCGCTCAGCCAAGCTCGCTGATCTGCAATGGGCCACCCTGGCTGATCACCCGGTTGCGGCCATAGGCCTTGCCCCGGTACAGACGCTGGTCGGCACGACGATACAGGCTCTCGGCGTCCAGCGCATCGCTCGGCCAATGCGCCACGCCAAAGGTCGCGGTAATGCGCAGCTCCTGTTTGTCGCCCCAGGTCAGCGGCGTCTGCTGCAACTGACTGCAGAGAGTCTGCACCAGCTGTTCGGCAGCCTGCGCATCGGTGCTGCGCAACAACAGACCAAACTCCTCACCGCCCAGCCGTCCGATCACATCGGTCTTGCGCAGGCGGCGCTGCAGCACTTTGCACAGGTGGCGCAGGGCACGATCGCCGACTTCATGCCCCCAGCCATCGTTGACCTGCTTGAAGTGATCGACATCCAGCAACACCAGGGCAAAACCGTCGCCACTGCGCTGCCCCTGCTCAATGCACTGTTCGAATAATTGCTGGAAGCGTCCTCGATTGTAGACCCCGGTGAGCGCATCGGTTTCCGCCAGCCGCTCCAGCGTCTGCTGGGCGTTGGCTCGGCGCACTTCGTAAAAGTGCACAAACAACAGGATCATCAAGCCGCAGATCACCGCGTTGCCCAGATCGATCAGCCCGTGCGCTGTCTGCAGATCGGCATAGCGGATCACGTACAGCACCACCGCCAGCAACATGAAGGGTAACGACAGCAGCAGGCCGGCTTTGCGCCCCAGCAACAGGTACGCCAGCATCGGCACCATGTAGATCCAGACAAAGGCCGTCATGGAGGCGGCCGGCATCAGCATGATGTAGATCTGGAAGCAGAAGGTGGGCAGCAGGTAAGCGTAAATCCAGGGCGTCAACCAACGTACCTGACGCATATGCCAGGCGGCCCAGACCAGCAGCGCCCCCACGGCGATTTCCAGGCTCGCCAGCAGGGCATTGTTGTTGTCGAACTGCAGCCAGGCGAAGCCCCAGAGCAGGACGCCGGTGGACACGAAGATCAGCTGCAACAACGACCGGCGCGCCTGTTCGCCCAGACCGTTACCCGCCGCCTCGTCCATTGGGAACTTCCCGTTCACGTCGTTTGCCTCTCCTTGCTCGCACCCGCTGACGGCGGAGTATAGTCGCCGTCAGCTAGTCCGCGTAGTTCTCCAGCAGATGCTGGTCCTTCAGGCGCACATAGTTGGCCGCCGAGTAGGTAAAGAACTCACGCTCCTTGTCGGTCAGCGCACGCACCTGTTTGGCCGGGCTACCCATATACAGATAGCCGCTTTCCAGCGTGCGGTTGGCCGGCACCAACGAGCCGGCACCGATGATCACCTCGTCCTCAACCACCGCGCCATCCATGACAATGCTGCCCATACCGACCAGCACCCGGCTGCCGATGCTGCAGCCATGCAGCAGCACCTTGTGACCAATGGTCACGTCATCGCCGATGGTCAGCGGATAACCGTCCGGGTTGAACGGGCCCGCGTGGGTAATATGCAGCACGCTGCCATCCTGCACGCTGGTGCGGTCGCCGATGCGGATACGGTGCATGTCGCCGCGAATGATCGCGCCGGGCCACACCGAGCAGTCGTCACCCAGCTCTACATCGCCCAGTACCACGGCCGAGGGGTCAACAAACACCCGGTCACCCAGCACCGGCTGCCAGTCCCTGAATCCACGTACGTTCATTGTCTTACCCTTGAATTTTGCGGCTATCGCCGTCATTGAGAACTTCTAACGAAGTCACGATGCCAAGCGCGCCCGAGTTGATTACCATGGACGCATTGTAAGTCATCGATCGAATCAGGATACCCGCCATGCCCAATCCGCTGCTGCAACCCTACGATCTGCCACCCTTTGCCGAGATCCGTGCCGAAGATGTCAAACCGGCCATCGAGCAGATTCTGGCCGACAACCGCGCGCAGCTCGATGCCCTGCTGGCCAACCCGCCAGCGCAATGGACCTGGGCCAACCTGATCGAGCCGCAGGATGACATGGGCGAACGCCTTGGCCGTGCCTGGTCGCCAGTCAGCCACCTGAATGCGGTGATGAACAGCCCCGAGCTGCGCGAAGCCTATGAAAGCTGCCTGCCGCTGCTGAGCCAGTACTACACCGAGATGGGCCAGAATCAGGCGCTGTACGACGCCTATCAGCAACTGGCCGACAGCGAGGAATTTGCCAAGCTGGACACCGCCCAGCAAACCATCCTTGAACACGCCCTTCGCGACTTCAAGCTGTCCGGTATCGCGCTGCCGCCGGAGCAGCAGAAGCGCTACGGCGAGCTGCAAATGCGTCTGTCCGAGCTGCAGAGCACCTTCTCCAACCAGGTACTCGACGCCACCCAGGCATGGACCAAACACATCACCGACGCGGCCCAGCTGGACGGCCTGCCCGAGTCCGCGCTGGCGCAGGCCAAACAGGCCGCCGAAGCGCGCGAGCTGGACGGCTGGCTGATCACGCTGGAATTCCCCAGCTACTTCCCGGTCATGACCTACGCGACCGACCGCGCACTGCGCCAGGAGGTCTATACCGCCTTCTGCACCCGCGCCTCCGATCAAGGCCCGAACGCCGGTCAGTTCGACAACGGCCCGATCATCGACGAGATTCTGCTGCTGCGTCAGGAGCTGGCCGAGCTGCTGGGCTTTGCCAACTACGCCGAACTGTCGCTGGCAACCAAGATGGCCGAGAGTACCGATCAGGTACTGGGCTTCTTGCGTGACCTGGGCGAGCGCAGCAAACCCTTCGCGCATCAGGATCTGGCTGCGCTGCAGGCCTTTGCAGCCGAGCAGGGTTGTGACGACCTGCAGCCCTGGGACGTTGGCTTCTACAGCGAGCAACTGCGCCAGCAGCGTTACGCCATCTCGCAGGAAATGCTGCGCCCCTACTTCCCGATCGATACCGTGATCAACGGCATGTTCGCCATCGTCCAGAAACTCTACGGCATCGAACTGCGCGAAGTCGCCGAGTTCGAGCGCTGGCACAAGGACGCACGCCTGTTCGAGGTGATTGAGCAAGGCGAAGTCATCGGCCGCTTCTTCCTCGATCTGTACGCCCGCGCCAACAAGCGCGGCGGCGCCTGGATGGATGGCTGCCGCGACCGCCGGCTGCTGCCTGACGGCGCCCTGCAGCGCCCGATTGCCTATCTGGTCTGCAACTTCACCCCGGCGGTTGGCGGCAAGCCGGCATTGCTGACCCACGACGAGGTCACCACCCTGTTCCACGAGTTCGGCCACGGCCTGCACCACCTGCTGACCCGGGTGAACTACGCCTCTGCCAGCGGCATCAACGGCGTGGCCTGGGACGCGGTCGAGCTGCCCAGCCAGTTCATGGAGAACTGGTGCTGGGAGCCGGAAGGCCTCGCGCTGATCTCCAGCCACTATGAAACCGGCGAGCCGTTACCGCAGGACCTGCTGGACAAGATGCTGGCGGCCAAGAACTTCCAGTCCGGCCTGGGCATGCTGCGCCAGATCGAATTCTCGCTGTTCGACTTTGAATTGCACGTACGCAAACAACCGCAGCTGAGCGCGCAGCAGGTGCTAGATCAGGTACGCGAAGAGGTTGCAGTCATCAAGGTGCCGTCGTTCAACCGTTTCCAGAACGGCTTCAGCCATATCTTTGCCGGTGGCTATGCAGCCGGTTACTACAGCTACAAGTGGGCAGAAGTGCTGTCGGCTGATGCCTTCTCGCGCTTCGAGGAAGAGGGTGTACTGAACGCCGAGACCGGTCGCGCCTTCCGCGACAACATTCTTGCCCGCGGCGGCAGCGAGGCGCCGATGGCGCTGTTCGTCGCCTTCCGTGGTCGCGAGCCATCGATTGATCCACTGCTGCGTCACAGCGGCCTGAGCGGGGAAGCGGCATGACCAACGGCCCGGTGAAGCGCTTTATCGCCGGTGCGGTCTGCCCGGCGTGCAGCGCCATGGACACCATCAAGATGTACGAGGAAGACGGCGTACCGCACCGCGAATGCGTGCAGTGCGGTTACACCGATACGCTGGATGCCCGCGGCAACTCGGTACCCAAGGAGCTGGGTACCCGGGTCAACGAAGTGCGCAAGGCACCAAGCAAACCCACCAGCCAGACGGTACAGTTCTTCCCCAATCCGCGTCTGAAAAAGAAAGATTGAAGCGCAACGCAGCGTTGCCTGATCAGGCAACGCTGCGTAGTTCGATATCCACGCCCAGTTGCTGTGACATACACGGCCACTGCGCCCACAGACGCTGTACCTCGGCCGGATCCAGCTGCGCCCGGTAGGCCTGAAATTCAGCTGACTGAAACAGGTCCTCGGGCAACAGCCCCGAGACCGCCTCCTCGACCGCCGCATCCAACCGATTGGCAAAGGACTCGCCCAGCAGATGATGCACGATCAGGTTGGCACGGGTGGTGTCCATCGGAATCAGCGACTCGCCGCCGTGGGCGACGTAGCGATCGTTCACGTCTTCCACCAAGCGATGGGCCAGGTAGGCCTCATCCAGCAGCGTTACCAGCCCGCGATGTTCGGCCGGCAAATCTGGCGGCTGCAAAAAGAACGCCTCGGCCACCTTGAGGACCGGCAGCATGCGCGGCTTCAATTGAGCTGACTCGGCCACCGCTGCGGCGGCTTCCAGCACCTCCGGCACCTGTTCGATGTAAGCGGTGGCAAAGCGCTGCAGTGCCCCGACCGGGTCCTCCTGCAGGCGAATGGAGGGGTGTAGATCCGCGATCCGGGTCTGCAACCAGGCCTGCATTCCCTCACGCGAATCACTCTGTGCCGTTGCTTCGGCAATACGGTGTTTCAGCCCAGCGATGTTCATACTCTAGCTCCACAACGGCAAACGGAGGCTGCCAGCGAGCAGCATCACTTTGACATTATTGTAAAGCGAAAAACCTAGCAGAGGAGTGCTAGTGCGTCAAAGTGCCTCACCACGAGGCATGAGATCAAATTGTAATAAGCCCACCCGACGGTCCCGCCAACAATTATCCGCCGCAACATTGCGCGCCGATGACCCCCGTCTATACTCCAGATGACTGGTGGCCTGTGGGGGAAGTGCTGGCCGGGGGATGAAACGCCGCGAACAACGCGCTGTATGTCCTGCGGTAAGCGGGTTGCTGAGGAATCTGGCGTCGTAGTAACGCCACATTTGCAGCAGTCTGCCTGGGTGTCTGCGCAGTGTGATACCCCTTCGTTCCGTGCACCGGTAGCGATAAAAACAATAAAGGGGGACCGGGAATGTTGCGAGCAGCAATCACCTGGCCGGTTGGACTGTCCCTGTCTGTGCTCGGCGCCCAAGCGAGTGCCGAGTGGGGCGTCAACATGCGCCGGGGCGTCACCGAAGTCAGTCAATCCGTGTTCGATCTGCACATGACCATCTTCTGGATCTGCGTGGTCATCGGCATCGTGGTATTTGGTGTGATGTTCTGGTCGATGCTGATGCATCGCAAATCCGAGGACAGCAAACCGGCGACCTTCCACGAAAACCTGGGTGTGGAGATTCTCTGGACGGTGATCCCGCTGGCGATTCTCATCGTCATGGCCATTCCGGCCACCAAAACACTGATCGATATCTACGACGCCGATGAGGCGGACATCGACATTCTGGTAACCGGCTATCAATGGCGCTGGCAGTACCAGTACGTCGGCGAAGGCGTGAGCTTCTTCAGCAGCATGTCGACGCCGCGCGACGAGATCGGCAACGTCAGCGACAAGAACCCCAATTACCTGCTCGAAGTGGACAACCCGCTGGTCATTCCGGTCGGCAAGAAGGTCCGCTTCCTGGTCACCGCCGCCGACGTCATCCACTCCTGGTGGGTACCCGACTTTGCGGTCAAGAAAGACGCCATCCCCGGCTTTATCAACGAAGCCTGGACCCGCGTAGAAGAGCCCGGCATCTACCGCGGCCAATGTACCGAACTGTGCGGCAAGGACCACGGCTTCATGCCCGTGGTGGTCGAAGTGTTGCCCCAGGATGAATACGACGCCTGGATGGCCGAGCAAAAAGAGGCCGCCGCCAAGGAAGCAGAGCTGCGCGAGAAGGACTGGACCCTGGAAGAGCTGGTCGAGCGTGGGGAAAAGGTCTATGCCTCCGCCTGCGCCTCCTGTCACCAGCCCACCGGCGAGGGCCTGCCGCCGATGTTCCCGGCGCTCAAGGGCAGCGCCATTGTCACCGAAGATATGGCCCAGCACCTGGATATCGTCCTCAACGGCGTACCGGGTACCGCGATGGCGGCGTTCGGCAAGCAACTGTCGGAAGTCGATGTGGCGGCCGTGATCACCTTCGAGCGTAACGCATGGGGCAACGACACCGGCGAAATGCTGGCGCCCGTCGACGTGCTGAACGCCAAAGAAGGCCAATAGGAGACCTGTCATGAGCGCTGTGATCGATACCCATCACCACGACCATGCCCACGGTCCGGCCAAGGGCCTGATGCGCTGGGTGCTCACCACCAACCACAAGGACATCGGCTCGATGTACCTGTGGTTCAGCTTTGCCATGTTCCTGCTCGGCGGCTCGATGGCCATGGTCATCCGTGCCGAGCTGTTTCAGCCGGGCCTGCAACTGGTGCAACCGGAATTTTTCAACCAGATGACCACCACCCACGGCCTGATCATGGTGTTCGGGGCGGTTATGCCGGCCTTTGTCGGCCTGGCCAACTGGATGATTCCGCTGATGATCGGCGCACCGGACATGGCGCTGCCACGGATGAACAACTTCAGCTTCTGGCTACTGCCGATGGCCTTCGGGCTGCTGGTCTCCACACTGTTCATGGAGGGAGGCGGCCCGAACTTCGGCTGGACCTTCTATGCACCGCTGTCAACGACCTACGCGCCGCCCAGCGTCACCTTCTTCATCTTCGCCATTCACCTGGCGGGCATCAGTTCGATCATGGGCGCGATCAACATCATCGCCACCATTCTCAACCTGCGCGCCCCCGGCATGACGCTGATGAAAATGCCGCTGTTCGTCTGGACCTGGCTGATTACCGCTTTCCTGCTGATCGCGGTGATGCCGGTGCTGGCCGGCGTGGTGACCATGATGCTGATGGACATCCACTTCGGCACCAGCTTCTTCAATGCCGCCGGCGGCGGTGATCCGGTGATGTTCCAGCACATTTTCTGGTTCTTCGGTCACCCCGAGGTCTACATCATGATCCTGCCGGCGTTCGGTGCGGTCAGCCAGATCATTCCGGCCTTCAGCCGCAAGCCGCTGTTCGGCTACACCTCGATGGTCTACGCCACCGCCGCCATCGCCTTTCTGTCGTTCATCGTCTGGGCGCACCACATGTTTACCGTCGGCATTCCGATTACCGGTGAGCTGTTCTTTATGTACGCCACCATGCTGATCGCCGTACCGACCGGGGTGAAGGTGTTCAACTGGGTCAGCACCATGTTCCGCGGTGCGCTGACCTTCGAGGCGCCGATGCTGTTCGCCGTGGCCTTTGTGATTCTGTTCACCATCGGCGGCTTTTCCGGTCTGATGCTGGCGATTGCACCGGCCGACTTCCAGTATCACGACACCTATTTTGTGGTCGCGCACTTCCACTACGTGCTGGTGCCCGGCGCCATCTTCGGCATCTTCGCCTCGGCCTACTACTGGCTGCCCAAGTGGACCGGCCACATGTACGACGAAACACTGGCCAAGACCCACTTCTGGATGAGCTTCATCGGCATGAACCTGGCGTTCTTCCCGATGCACTTTGTCGGGCTGGCTGGCATGCCGCGGCGCATTCCCGACTACAACGTGATGTTCGCCAACTTCAACATGATCTCCTCGGTCGGCGCCTTCATGTTTGGGGTTACCCAGCTGCTGTTCCTGTTTATCGTCATCAAGTGCATCAAAGGCGGCAAGAAGGCGGCCGCCAACCCCTGGGAAGGTGCAGAGGGGCTGGAGTGGACCGTGCCCTCACCCGCGCCATACCACACCTTCTCGACGCCCCCCGAGGTGAAGTGACCGGAGGTCGCGGCAATGAGCGAGACACAGTCCAACCGCCGCCTGGTCGGCAAACTGGTACTGACGGTATTCGGCATGTTCGGCTTCGGATTCCTGATGGTGCCGCTGTATGACGTGATGTGCGATGCGCTGGGCATCAACGGCAAGACCAGCGGCACCGCTTACCAGCAGGAAGTCGAGCAGATCGACAGCAGCCGCACCCTGCGGGTGCAGTTTGTCGCCACCCGGGCCGAAGGCATGAGCTGGGACTTTGGCCCCGAGGCCGAACAGCTCAGCCTGCACCCGGGCGAAACGCGCGAGATGCTGTTTCTGGCGCATAACCCGACTGACCGGCCGATGGTGGCACAGGCCATTCCCAGCGTTTCACCATCGATTGCCGCAGCCTACTTCCACAAGACCGAGTGTTTCTGCTTTACCCAGCAGGTGCTGCAACCGGGGGAAAGCGTCGAGATGCCGGTGCGTTTCATTGTTGATCCGGCGGTGCCGGCACAGGTCAAGCACCTGACCCTGGCCTACACCCTGTTTGATGTATCGGAGCGAATGCCTGACAAGCTGGCCGCCGCCCAGGCGCAGGCCCACTGAGCACATTTGCCGTACAAGGAGAACAACAGATGGCCAATCATCAGACCTACTATGTGCCGGCCCAAAGCAAGTGGCCGATCATTGCCTCGATAGCGCTGCTGCTGCTGGTGTTTGGCGGCGGCAGCATGATGAACGGCGACAGCGCCGGAGCCGGCAGCAGCCTGGGCCGCTGGCTGTTCTTTGCCGGTGCACTCTTGACCGCCTGGATGATGTTCGGCTGGTTCAGCAATGTGGTGAAGGAAAGCCGCGAGGGCCTTTACAGCCCGCAGATGGACCGCTCCTTCCGCATGGGCATGGGCTGGTTCATCTTCTCGGAAGTGATGTTCTTTGCCGCCTTCTTCGGCGCCCTGTTCTACGTGCGTACCTTTGCCGGCCCGTGGCTCGGTGGTGAGGGCGACAAGGGCCTGGCCAACATGCTCTGGCCGGATTTCACTTATCAATGGCCGCTGATGATCAACCCGGACCCCAAAACCTTTCCCGGTCCCAGCGAGGTGATCAGCGCCTGGCAACTGCCGCTGATCAACACCCTGCTGCTGATCTCCTCCAGCGTGACCGTCACCTTTGCCCATCACGCCCTGCGCAAAGACAATCGCGGCGCTACCAAGGCCTGGTTGGGCCTGACCGTCGCGCTGGGCACGGTCTTTCTGGTGCTGCAGGCACTGGAATACCAGCACGCCTATCACGACCTGGGGCTGACGTTGAACTCGGGCATCTATGGCGCCACCTTCTTCATGCTGACCGGCTTCCACGGCGCCCACGTCACCATGGGCACGCTGATTCTGGCCATCATGCTGATCCGCATCGCCAAGGGCCATTTCACCCCGCAGCAGCACTTCGGTTTTGAAGCCGCCAGCTGGTACTGGCACTTCGTGGACGTGGTCTGGGTTGGGCTGTTTATCTTCGTCTACATCTTCTGAGCGGTACCCATGATGCCTGCCAAGTCAATGCAACCAGGGCGTGTGCCAGGTCAGCTGGCCCGCCCAGAAGCCCCAGGCAATCAGCGCCATCAGCAGCACTGTCAGGCCGATACGCACGCTCAATGCCGTTACCAGCCGGCCGCGCCCATCAGTGTCTTTCATCAAAAAGAACAAACCGCTGAACAGGCTGATCAGTATCAGCGCCAGCAAGATCACGATGACCAGCTTGAGCCACATGGTCTTCCCCTGATTGTTGTTATGGTCGGCCTGAGTATAGCCGGAGCAGCTCATGGTGCTGTCTGAGGCCGCAGTGACCAACCGACGTTTCGCGCCGGGCTGGCCACTCTGGGTGTTCACCCTGAGTCTGCTGCCGGTGCTGCTGGGGCTGGGCGTCTGGCAGCTGCAACGGGCCGATCAGAAACAGCAACTGCAGGCCAGCATCGATGCCCTGCAGCACGCACCAGCCAAGACCCTGACACAGCTCGGCGGGCAAGCGCCTGCCGACTGGCAGCCGCTCAGCCTGCAGGGTCGGCTCGACCCACAGCACATCTGGTTGCTGGACAACCGCACCCGCAACGGACAGGCCGGCGTCGAGGTACTGCAGGCCTTTCAGGCAGATAGCGGGGACTGGCTGCTGATCAATCGCGGCTGGCTACCCTGGCCGGACCGGCGCCAGCCGCCACACATCAGCACACCACCGGGCAGGCTGCAGCTGCAGGCAGAAAAACTGCCCGCCAGCAGCGCCGGCTGGCGGCCGGGCAGACGCGCCTGTGACGCGGATCAGCGCAGTTGCGTGATCGCTCAGCTGGATCTGGATGCCCTGCGCGCGCAGTCAGCGCTACCGCTGCTGAGCTGGAGCGCCCGACTGAGCAATGCCGGCAGCGCCGCACTGACGCTGGACTGGCCGGCGCTGCCCATGAGCGCCAGCCGCCACACCGGCTACGCGGTGCAATGGTTCAGCCTGGCAGCGGCACTGCTCGCCCTGTTTCTCTGGGCCGGTTTTCGGCCTCAATAGCACGTTGATCTCGGGGGAATAACAATGATGAGCCTGACCGAATCCGAACAACGCCCATCGCGCCCAAGGGGCCAGCTCAAGTTGCTGGCCATCATCGGCGTCGTGGTAGGGCCTATTGCGCTGGCAGCGCTGATGGCGGAGCTGGATATTGGCATGCCGAAAGGCCACGCCAACAAGTCCGCATTGGTGGAACCCGCGATTCAGACCAGCGACTGGCAGCTCGCGGTGGAGCCGGTCGGCTATGGCGCGCCATGGCGCCTGCTGGTCACCCACACCGGCGCCTGCGAGCGCCAGTGCATGGCGCTGGTCCACGAAGCAAGGCAGATCAACGTGGCGGTCGGTCGCGAGGCCGAACGCGTGACCCATGTACTGGCGTCTCCGGTGGCGCTGCGCGCCGACGAGGTTGCCGCGCTGGAGGCACAGTTTCCGCGTCTGGAGCGCACCACCTTTGACAGCAACGCCTACCTGCACAGCCTGCAGACCCAGCCCGACAGCTGGCTGATCGGCCCACAGCTGTGGCTGGTCGACCCGCTGGGCCGCGTGGTGCTGCATCACAGTGCCAGCCAACCCGGCAAGAACCTGCTGGATGACCTCAAGCGTCTGCTGAAACTCTCCAAGGTGGGCTAAGCCATGCGCAAACCCGGCTACGCACTCGCTCTGGCAGCGCTGCTGCTCTGCTTTGTAGTGGTCATTCTCGGCGCCTACACCCGCCTGGTACACGCCGGGCTGGGCTGCCCGGACTGGCCAGGTTGCTATGGCTTTCTCAGCGTCCCACAAAGCGAGCATGCCTTGCAGGCAGCGCAGTTGCGCTTCCCGGATGAGCCGGTGGAAGCCTTCAAAGCCTGGGCCGAGATGATTCACCGCTATGCTGCCGGCACGCTTGGCCTGGTCATCCTGACCTTGGCAGTGATCGGCATCAGCCAGCGCCGTAACCCCGACTACCCCACAGGCCTCGGCCTTGGCCTGCTGGCGCTGGTGGTCTGTCAGGCCCTGTTCGGCATGTGGACGGTGACACTCAAACTCTGGCCGCAGGTGGTAACCGCGCACCTGCTGGGTGGCTTCGCGACTCTGAGCCTGCTGTTGCTGTTGGTGTTGCGATTGTCCGGTCGCCTGCCCGCCCTGACACCCAGCCGCGCGCTGACGCGCCTGCGCACGCTGGCCAAGGTCACACTGGCAGTGGTGATTGTGCAGATCATGCTCGGTGGCTGGACCAGCACCAATTACGCAGCGGTGGCCTGCATCGACCTGCCCACCTGCCACGGTGAATGGTGGCCGGAGATGGACTTTCACACCGGCTTTAATCTGCTGCACCAGGAGATAGGCCCGAACTACCTCGGCGGCATGCTCGAAGGGCCCGGTCGCACCGCGATCCACTTCACCCATCGCCTAGGCGCACTGGTCACCACCTTGGTGGTACTGCTGCTGGGCTGGCAGCTCTGGCGGGCGCGCCTGCGCGGCCTCGCTGCGCTGCTGAGTCTGGCCCTGATCGCACAGGTCAGCCTGGGCATCACCAACGTGCTGGCGGCCCTGCCACTGGCGATTGCCGTCGCACACAACGGCATGGCGGCGTTGCTGCTGCTGTGTACCGTGTCCGTCGCGTACCGACTGCGCGCACCGGCGCCGGCGCGGGTTCGGCTGGTCGCCAAACCACCGCACAAACTGGCAAGCCCACTACTTGGCAACCATACTGCGAGAACAACAACACAGGTGCGCTAAACGCACCGACAGGGGGGGCGGACCATGGCTAGCATCACCCATGCAGTAACGGCACAGGCCGGCTGGCGTGATTATCTGGAACTGACCAAACCCAAGGTCGTTGCGCTGATGATCATTACCTCGGCCATCGGCATGCTGCTGGCCAGCGACAGCGCGGTACCCTGGAGCACCTTGCTGCTCGGTAACTTGGGGATTGCCCTGTGCGCAGGCTCGGCGGCAGCCATCAATCATGTGGTAGATCGGCGTATCGACGTACAGATGGCCCGCACCCAGCGGCGCCCCCTGGCCCAGGGCCGCGTCGAGCCACTGAATGCCGTGCTCTTTGCCATGTTACTGGGCAGCGCCGGGCTGGCCGTGCTGCTGTCCTGGACCAATACCCTGACTGCGGTGCTGACCCTGGGCTCGCTGCTGGGCTACGCGCTGGTCTATACCGCCTTTCTCAAACGTGCCACGCCGCAGAATATTGTCATCGGCGGGCTGGCCGGTGCCGCGCCGCCCTTGCTCGGCTGGACGGCCGTGAGCGGCCAGATCGACGCTGGCGGCCTGCTGCTGGTGCTGATTATCTTCGCCTGGACCCCGCCGCACTTCTGGGCGCTGGCGATTCACCGCAAGGCCGAGTACGCCAAGGTCAACATTCCGATGCTGCCCGTCACCCACGGCGAGCACTACACCAAGCTGCATATTCTGCTGTATACCTTTATGCTCTTGGCCGTGAGCCTGCTGCCCTTTGTGATCCACATGAGCGGCCCGCTCTATCTGGTGGCCGCGGTGGTGCTGGGCCTGCGCTTTATCGACTGGGCGATTGCCCTGTTGCGCAACAGCCGCCCGCATGCGGCCATCAAGACCTTCAAATATTCGTTGTGGTACCTGCTGTGGCTATTTGTGGCGCTGCTGCTGGACCACTATATCGAGGTGGCTGGATGGCTTTGACCGGGGTACAGAAAACCGTTCTGGTATGTGTGGCAAGCATTGCGCTGGTGGTTGGCGCCGTGGTCAACAAGGTAACCCGTCCAGCGCCGCTGGACCGCAACGCCCTGCAGCAAGCCGGGGTCTATCTGTTCGACAGCCCGCGCGCCCTGCCCGAGGTCAGCCTGCGCTCTGCTGCCGATCAGCCCTGGGGGCTGGATGACCTGAACGGCCAGTGGGATCTGCTGTTCTTCGGCTACACCTTTTGCCCGGATATCTGCCCGACCACCTTGGCCGAGCTGCGCCAGCTGATGCAAAAACTGCCTGAACAAACCCAGACCCAGCTGCAGGTCACCTTGGTCAGCGTGGACCCAAACCGCGACACACCGGAGCAGCTGGCAAGCTATCTGAGTTTCTTTAACGCCGGCTTTGCTGGCGCCACCGGTGACAGCGATCAGCTCGCCACCCTGGCCAAGGCGCTGTCGATCGCCTATATCGAGCCAGACACCAGCAACGAAAACTATCTGGTCGACCACAGTGGTCAGGTGGTGATCGTCGACCCTCAGGGGCGCTATGCCGGCTTCATCCGTCCGCCATTGAACATCGACCAGCTGGCCCAGTGGCTGCCCCGCATCATGGCGGAGCAGTAGGGTCTGTTGCCGCTCCGCTCACCGGCCTGCCGAGAGCCCCTGTTCGACTAGGCGCGGCGTGGAATCGCCAGCGCCAGCATGAACAAGGCGGCCGCGCAGACAACCACCGAGGGGCCCGCCGGCGTATCCAGCTCCCAGGACAATGCCAGCCCGCCGAGTACCGCCAGCATGCCCAGCACGCTGGCCCCCAACGCCATCTGCTCCGGCGTACGGGCGTGGCGCTGCGCTGCCGCCGGCGGAATGATCAGCAGCGAGGTGATCAGCAGTACGCCAACCACCTTCATCGCCACCGCGATGACAATCGCAATCAGCAACATCAATGCCAGGCGGATAGCCGTGACCGGCAGCCCCTCAACCCGCGCCAGCTCTTCATGCACCGTGATCGACATCAGGCTGCGCCAGAGCCACCCCATCAGCACCAGTACAATCAGCAAGCCGCCGATCATCCACGCCAGCTCGCTTGAGGTGATGGCCAGCAAGTCGCCGAACAGGTAGGCCATCAGGTCAACCCGCATGTTTTCTGCCAGGGCCAGGACCACCAGCCCCAGCGACAGGGTGCTGTGGGCAAGAATACCCAGCAAGGTGTCGCTGGCCAGCCACTCCTTGTGCTGCAGGGCGACCAGCAGCACCGCGATCAGCACGCAGCCCACCGTCACCGCCACCGTCAGATTGATATCCAGCAACATGCCCAGCGCCACGCCGAGTAGTGCCGAATGGGACAGGGTGTCGCCAAAATAGGCCATGCGCCGCCAGACCACGAAGGAGCCAAGCGGGCCGGCCACCAGCGCCAGCGACAGCCCGGCCAACAGGGCGTACAGCAGAAAATCAGGCATGCTTGCAACCAGGTCCGTGTTCGTGGGGCACCACTTCGCCATGCAGATCGTGGCCGTGGTCGTGGTGATGGCTGTAGACAGCCAGGGCGCTGGCCTGCTCGCCAAACATGGCGACAAAGGCCGGGTCGGTGCTGACCTGCTCCGGATGCCCGGAGCAGCAGACGTGTCGGTTGATGCACACCACGGTGTTGGTCGTGGCCATCACCAGATGCAGGTCATGAGAGACCATCAGCACGCCACAGCCATAGCGGTCGCGCAGCCGGGTAATCAGTTGATACAGCTCGATCTGGCCATTGACATCGACGCCCTGCACCGGCTCGTCCAGCACCAGCAGGTCGGGCTCGCGCAACAGCGCACGCGCCAGCAGGATACGTTGCAGCTCGCCACCGGAGACTTGCTGCAGCGGCCGTTCCAGCAAATGCTCGGCGCCCACGTCGACCAGCGCCGCCTCCACCGCCGGCCGCCGCACACCCGGTACCAGCAGCAAAAAGCGCAGTACCGTCAACGGCAGCGACGGATCAACCTGCAGTTTCTGCGGCATGTAGCCGATGCGCAGACGCGGCCGCCGACGCACCTCGCCGCTGGTTGCCTTGAGCAGGCCAAGCACCACCCGCACCAGACTGGTCTTGCCTGCGCCGTTGGGGCCGATCAGGGTGACAATTTCGCCGGGCTGAACGCTCAGGTTGACGTTTTCCAGCACGTCAGTCTCGTTCAACCGCAGGCTGACGTGCCGCAGCGACAACAACGCGTCGCTCATGCCGCCGCCCGGCAACGCGCGCACAACCCGCTCACTTCAACAGTTTCACTGCTGGCGACAAAATCATGCGCCGCAGCCGCACTGGCGATCGCCTCACTGATGCCCGACTCCTCCAGCTCGATGGCCACGTGGCACCCCAGACAGATCAGAAAATGCCCCTGATGGCGGTGCTCCGGGCTGGGGCAACCGATAAAGGCGTTAAGCGACGCGATACGGTGCACAAGCCCCTGCTCCTGCAGAAAATCCAGCGCGCGATAGACCGTCGGCGGTGCCGCGCGGCGGCCGTCATCACGGGACAGGGTGTCCAGAATGTCATAGGCGCCAAGCGGTTTGTGGCTTTGCCAGACCAACTCCAGCACCCGCTTGCGCAACGCGGTAAAACGCACACCCTCACGGGTACACACCTGTTCTGCAGCCTGCAGGGCATGGCTGACGCAGTCATCGTGGTTGTGCGGTGCTTGAGGGTCGGAAAGGTGGGGGGGGTGGCTCATCGGGCTGCCTCGCTGGCTGCGCCCCGGCACCAATTGGCGACAGGGACTGTTCAGAGGTCAATGACCTGTTATCATATAACGCTTTTGCGTTTCGAGGAATTCCCCATGTTACTACGCTTGCTGTCGGCTTTGGCCGCAGGTTTGCTGCTGTCCTGCTCGGCTTTCGCCGACAGTCGGGTACTCACTACCATCAAACCGGTACAACTGATCAGTGCCGCGCTGCTCAACGGCATCGATGAACCAGCCGTTCTGCTGCCGCCGGGCGCCTCACCTCACTCCTTCGCCTTACGGCCGTCAGACCGCCGCGCACTGGCGGATGCCGAGCGTATTTACTGGGTCGGGCCCAATCTGGAGCGCTTCCTTGAGGACGTCCTGCACGACGCCGCCAATGCCCGCGAGCTGATGGACGTGCCCGGCCTGACGTTGCGCGAGTATGCGGAAGAACATGCCGAGCATGGTCATGACCATCACGACCACCACCACGACGAAGGCAGCCTGGACCCCCACATCTGGCTGTCGCTGGACAACGCGTTGGTCCTGGCACGCTGGATGAAGCAGGACCTCGCGCCGCTGTACCCCGAACAGCAAGCGCAGCTGGACGCAAACCTGGCGCACTTCGAGCAGCAGGTGGGCGAGCTGGAGCAGGCCTTGCAAGCGCGCTTTCTGCCACTCAAGGACAAGCCCTATTTCGTTTTTCACGACGCCTATGCGTACCTGGAAGAGTATCTGGGAATCAAGCATCGCGATGTTTTCAGCCTGTCACACGAGGTACAGCCTGGTGCACGCCACGTCAACGAGCTGCGCGCCAAGCTGCGTGACGCCGGTCGCGCGTGTGTCTTCAGCGAGCCCCAGTTCACCCCGCGCCTGGTCAATAGCCTGACCGCCGGACTGCCAGTCGAAAGTGCTCAGCTGGACCCCTTGGGTGCGGACACGCCAGCCAGCGCCGACGGCTACGTGCACATGCTCAGCACCTTGACCGACAATCTCGGCGGCTGCCTGGAAAGCCTCTGACCCTGCATGGCCGACGTCCCGCTGCGGACGTCGGCTAGCTGCCCGATACCTCAACGCAGCCAGCGTCTGCGTTGCCGCCACCGCCAGAGCGCCCACCCCCAGATTGCCAGCTCGAGCAAAAACACCCAGTGGACGATGAAATTGAGCCACCAGGGCTGATAGCGCGCGGTGACCGTGACCAGCGAATAGCGCTGATCGACAAATGGCGCGAACCACCAGACGTCTCCCGCCAGGCTGTCCAGCACCACATGCAGCAGGCCGCCCAGACTGAACATCAGCAGCAACCAGGGCGCAGCCAGGCGTCGACACAGCGCCAACCAGCCCAGTGCGCCCGACAGCAGACACAACCAGAGCAGCGGCCAATGGGTCGCATAGCGGTGGTGGTGGACCATGCCGTGGTCAACGAAGAAGAAGTACAGCATGTCAAAGTCGGGGAAGATGCCGCCCAGGGTACCGGCAATCAGCAACCAGACGGGACGCACCGGCGTACGGCGCAGCGGCGACAACATATAGCTTGAAAGGATGTAACCAGACGGCAGATGGGCAATCAGCATGGACCAGCGCCTGTTCGGCAGTAAAAGGGCAGGCCGTATGAGGGCCCGGACAGCACTCTGACCACGAAGCTGCCGGCCGGTTCTGAACGCTCTCAGTCCGAGGCGAGAAACTGCATCAAGGTAGCGCGCTGCGCATGCCCAGCGAGCCAGCTCTTGATCTCCGCCGCCCGGGCCGCATCAGCGGCACCGACCTGCTGCTCCAGGCGCTCGCGCTTGAGCTGGGCCATTTTTTCGCTGCGCACCCGCCGCTGCCATTGCTCGGTAAATACCGCCGGCAGCTTGTGCGCCAGCTCCAGCGACTTCAGCAACTGCCACTCGCCGCCATCCAGCCAGGCTTCGTCACAGCGACCACACAGATCAATCCGGCTGGCCAGCGCCCCCGAGACCGAGAACTTGGTCATCAGGCCGCTGCACTTGGGGCAGGCCAGCGCGGCCTTGGCGTCTGCCTCCTCCACCACCTCGGTGGCGACCTCCCCATCCGCCAGCGGCGGCTCGTTTCGCTCCACCCAATCACGGTAATAGAGCAACGACAGCAACGACCCTGCGCACGCGGGGCAGCCCATCGCGGGCAAACCCTCTTCGACCTTGCTCGCCTGCAGGCGGGTATTTCGACACTTGGGACACTGCATAGGATTACCTTTCCGTCCTTGAACCACGCGGCGACTTGCCGCTTCCTCGGGGCAGCAGCTTAGCCTTTGGGGAGCAATAGCAACAAGCCTGAGTTGCCCGGGCGAAGCTGGGCAGCAGCCAGATGCCTGCCGCTCTGAAAGCCGCATTTGTAGCGTTTTTTTCCATGCACTACATTTTTGAATACAAAATGACGACGTTTTTGTACACAATATGCGACCGTTCAGCGCAGATGGTCGTGGCGGCCCGGTGTCGGCTGCGCTGCGAAGGCGGAACAAAACGTGCAAGCGCAACGGCGAGGGCTGTCAGGTTCAGCAGCCTTGCCCGGTACCCACAACAAGACGCAAGGAAAGGCCCATGGCTAACGACGACTTTCAGATCCGCGACATCGATCCGTCGCTCCACAACGAAGACCTGGCACCGCTGCCGCCGGGCAAGCGCAGCTGGGGCTGGTTCGAGATTTTCAACGTCTGGTCCAACGATATTCAGAGTCTGTTCGGCTATACCCTGGCTGCGACCCTGTTCATCTCCTATGGTCTGAGTGGCTGGGCGGTGCTCGCCGGTATCGTACTGGCGGGCTTTATCGTCATGGGCCTGGTGCAGCTGACCGGCAAGCCGAGCGTCAAGTACGGCATCCCGTTTCCGGTCATGGCGCGCTCCAGCATGGGGGTTCGCGGTGCCAACTTCCCCGCAGTGGTGCGCGGCATCGTGGCGATCTTCTGGTATGGCGTGCAGACCTACTTCGCCTCTACCGCGGTAGCGCTGCTGCTCAACGCCCTACTGGACTCACCGGCCGATGCCGGCACCTTTCTTGGCATGACCGCTATCGGCTGGGTCTCCTACTGCCTGGTCTGCGCCTTTCAGGTACTGCTGTTCGTACGCGGGATGGAGTGGATTACCCGCTTCCTCAACTGGGCCGGCCCGCTGGTGTATGTGGTGATGATCGCGCTGATGCTGATCATCTGGTATCAGGCAGGACCCAGTCTGCTAAACGAGCTGGGCAGCATCTTTGCGGGCAGTGGCGAGTACGCCGCAGGCCCGGTCGCCGCCTTCTTTGCGGTGGTTGGCACCATGGTGGCCTACTTCGCCGCCGTGGTGATCAACTACGGTGACTTCGCGCGCTTCGTAAAAAACGAGCAGCAGATGACCAAGGGCAACCTGCTGGGCCTGCCCGTTAGCCTGGCGATCTTCTCCTTGATTGCGCTGGTGATCACCGCCGGCACCGTGGTGGTGTTTGGCGAAACCCTGACCAACCCGACCGATATCGTCGCCCGCGTCGACAGCCTGACGCTGACCATCATCGCCGCACTGACCTTCTTTGCCGCGACCGTAGGCATCAACCTGGTGGCCAACTTCATTCCGCCCGCCTACGACATTGCCAACCTGGCCCCGTCACGCATCAGCGCCCGCACCGGCGGCTTCATCACCGCGGCCATCGCGTTCTTCATCGGTGCGCTCTGGGTTGCCTTCATCAGTGAGGTCGGCATCGCCGCCTTTGTCGACACCCTGGGCGCCATCCTGGCACCGTTGTATGGCATCATCGTGGCCGACTACTACCTGGTCCGCAAACAGCAGCTGGATCTGCAGGATCTGTTCAGCGCGCGCGAGCAGGGCGCCTACTACTTTGACGGCGGCTGGAACCGCAAGGCGCTGATTGCCTTTGCCGTGGCCTCGGTATTTTCGGTGGCCTCGGTCTGGGTGCCGGCGGTCAGCCAGCTGCACGGCTACGCCTGGCTCCTGGGCGCGCTGATGGGCGCCGTGCTGCATTACCTGCTGATGCGCAATGCGCCCGTGCTGCAGGCGTCCCCGCGCCAGAGCTAGACCGAACCCGCGCCGGGGTTCTCCCGGCGCCTGGCTACAAACGCTGCAGGGCCACCTCGATGGACTGGCTGGCCTTGCGCAGCCACACCTTGGTGCGTTGACGCTCCATCATGCTCAACTGCGCACCAGTACTGCTCTTCTGATTGATCGCCGACCAGAAGCTCAGGGCCAGCTTGTCGATGCGGTGCAGGGTGCCGACGTGCAGCTCGGGAATATCGACCACCGCCAGCAACCGGGGCGCCGCCGCCTCCGCCACCACCTGATCAATGTCGCTGAAGTCACTGCCGCAGCCATGGTTTCTGACCACCACACAGGGCATGAGCGCGCCGTACTTCTGGGCGAAGGTGCGCAACAGCATGACCGAGTCCCGTCCGCCATCGACCACGTACCAGAACAGCGTATTGACCCCCAGCTCATCGCACATCTCCAGTACTCCGCTGTCCTCCAGCCAGCGATCCAGAAAGCGCTGACTCTGCGCGGGCAGGTCCACCAGCAGCTGCTTTTCATCATCCTCGCTGGCCATCTCGATCAACTGATCAATGCTCTCGAAGTCGTCCAGCACAATCGGCTGGGTGAACTCGGGATAGTAATGGGTGAGGGTGGCGTGGGACTGGTCAGCATCGAAGCCGGCATACAGCAGACCGTTGTCGAGGAAGTACTGGGACAGCAAGCGCGAAACGACCGACTTGCCGACCCCGCCTTTCTCGCCACCGACGAAGTGAATGGTACTCATGAACGCGTCCTGTGCAGGGCTGGGAAAGAAAATCCAATGCGAAATATAGGCCAGCAATGCGTCCGGACTGTGACGTCTAGCGGCTGCGCAGCGCCGCCCAGGTTTTCTCGCCGACGATGCCATCCACCAGCAGGTCAGCCGCCTGCTGGAACTGCATGACCGCCAGCTCGGTCGCCGGGCCAAAGTCGCGGTCAATCGACAACCGATAACCCCGGCCGACCAGCAACTCCTGCAGCGCCTGCACGGCATCACCAAAAGAGCCTCGGCGCAGGGCCACCGAGGTGCCGCCCTGTAGCTGCGACACCCGCAATCCCTCCATGGCCGCCAGCGCGGTCTTGGCCTTCTGCAGGTACTGACGCCGGTCGTCCAGACCGTTGAGGCCACCATTCACCAGCCGGGTGGCACGGATCAGGTCGTCACGATCAGCCGCGTTGTTGATCTGCCGGGTCTGCCAGTACTCGCAGGCAATCTTCAGCGAGGTCAGCGGCTCGGCGGCCAGCGCCGGCTCGGCCTCCAAGGGCAAGCGCAGGCGCTCGCCCATCTGCCGATAATTGGCCCGCCCGGTCAGCTGGATCAGACCACGCCCCTTGTAGCGCCGCCCATCGCCGCGCTCGGTATTGCCCAGATCGCGCCGGCCCTCGTAGGCCGCGCCGCTGGCAAACTCCTCGGTAGTGCGGAATCCTGCACACTCGTGGGTCACCTGCGCCATGAAATGCGCGATACGCAGGCGGGAGTCGATGCCGTAATGGGCAAGGGTCGGCGCAAAGGCGGCGGATATGTCGCCGACGATGCGGCGCTGAGCGTCCGCGCGGGCGCCGGAAAAACGGGGAGAAACAGCGAGGATAAAGGCTCCGTCGACGGGAATCATGGTGGCAGCTCCGTTAGGCAACGGCACTGCCTGACGACGCCGCTGGGTTAATGCCTAACCAGATTAGCTGCTATCACCTAGAGCGCCAGCGGCAGCCCAACAGCAACTACCCGATGCTGCAGCAGCAGGCGGGCAAAGTGCTGCGGGTCTTTCACCAGCACGCCGTCCTGCCCGGCAAACTCCTCGGCTGCAATCTGCCGCGACAGCCAGAAGCGCAGTGCCGCCAGACGCAACATGGCCGGCCAGCACTCGGCTTCAGCAGCGGTGAACGGACGTCGCGCCGCGTACCCGGCGAGCAGGGCGCGAACCCGGCGGGGCATCAGGGCACCATCGTCACCCAGACACCAGTCGTTGACGGCAATGGCCACGTCGTACAGCATCCAGCCACTGGCTGCGTTGTAAAAATCGATCACACCACTCAGATGGTGGCCGTCAAACAGCACGTTGTCACGGAACAGGTCCGCGTGCAGTACCGCCCGCGGCAGACCCGGGTCCTGTCGTCGCCAGTGCACCAGCTGCTGCAACAGCTCCTCCAGCGCTTCGGCCAGCGGGCCAGCCTGCTGCTGCAACTGCTGCCGCGCCTGATCCTGCATCCAGTCCACACCGCGCTCGTCCGGCCGCGCCAGCGCAGTATCGCGAGTCGCCTGGTGCAGTTGCGCCAGCCAGGCGCCAACCGCTTCGCAGTGGCTGGCGTCCGGCTGACCGACATGCCCACCGGCCAGCCGGGGCTGCAGCAGGGCCGGACGCCCCTTGAGCTGATGCAGACACTGACCGCTGCGATCAGCCACCGCATAGGGCACCGCCAGCCCGGCCTGCTGCAGACAGGACAGCAGCTCGACCAGAAACGGCAATGCCGCCGGATCGCCGCGCTCTACCAGGGTAAGCACAAACTCACCGCCCTCGCAGCTGACAAAGAAATTGCTGTTCTCGCTGCCGCCGTCGATGCCCTGGTAGTCAACCAGCCGGCCCAGACTGAAACCGGCAATAAAGTCTTCCAGCTCAGCCCGCGCCAGCGGGGTAAACACAGACACGGCTCAGGTCACCACTCGAAGATCTTCCAGGAGGGAATACGCAGCCCCTCGGGCTGGTCTGAGCGCACGTAGTTGCCGTCGTCATCTACCGCCACCAGGTAATAGGGCGCGCCGCTGGTGGGGATAACCTTGATGGCATAGAGAAAACCGTTGACGCGGTATTCTTCCACAGTGCGGTCGCCTTCCTGACGGATGGTCACCTCAGGGTCGCCCGGTACCGCGTCCTGCGCCATGACCGAAGCACTGCCCAACAACAGCGCGGCGGCCAATCCAAAGCCCGTTCTACGAATCATGGTAGTCTTGTCCTTTGCCTGAATGATGCCCTCATTCTAGCCCCATTGGCTCCGGAATTGTTGACCTGACGCATGACAGACTCCACACCCCTCGTCCTGGTGGACGGTTCGTCCTACCTTTATCGCGCCTTCCACGCGCTGCCACCACTGACCACCAGCAAGGGGCAGCCGACCGGCGCGGTGAAAGGCGTGCTGAACATGCTGAAAAGCCTGCTCAAGCAGTATCCCGACAGCCCGATCGCGGTCGTATTCGACGCCAAAGGGCCGACCTTCCGCGACGAGATGTTCGAGCAGTACAAGTCGCACCGCCCGCCGATGCCGGATGATCTGCGCTCGCAGATTGAGCCGCTGCATGCCGCCGTGCGCGCGCTGGGTCTGCCACTGCTGTGCGTCGATGGCGTGGAAGCGGATGACGTGATTGGCACCCTGGCGCGCCAGAGCGCCGATGCCGGCCGCGCCGTGGTGATCTCCACCGGTGACAAGGACATGGCCCAGCTGGTCGATGACCACATCACCCTGGTCAACACCATGACCAACACGGTGATGGACATTCAGGGCGTACACGACAAGTTCGGCATCGGCCCGGAACTGATCATCGACTACCTGGCGCTGATGGGCGACAAGGTCGACAACATTCCCGGTGTTCCCGGCGTGGGCGAGAAAACCGCGCTGGGCCTGCTGACCGGCGTCGGCGGCGGTCTGGACGTGATCTACAACAACCTGGACAAGGTCCCGGAACTGGCCATTCGCGGCGCCAAGAAGCTGCCCGAGAAGCTCGAAGAGCACAAGGAGATGGCCTACCTCTCCTACCAGCTGGCCACCATCAAGCTGGACGTGCCACTGGAAGTACAGGTCGACGCGCTGCAGCCCAGCGCCGCCAACCGTGAAGCGCTGATCGAGCTGTATCGGGAAATGGAGTTCAAGAGCTGGCTCGACGAGCTGCTGCGCGAAGCCAAGGCCGAGGGTCAGGCCGGCAGTGCCGACGAACCCGCCGAAACGCAACAGAACCACTACGAAATCATTACCGAGCAGGCCGACTTCGAGCGCTGGCTCGGCAAGCTGGCGGCTGCCGAGCTGTTCGCCTTCGATACCGAAACCACCAGCATCGACGCCCAGCGTGCCGAGCTGGTTGGCGTGTCGCTGGCGGTCCAGCCTCACGAGGCCGCCTATATCCCGGTTGCCCACAGTTATATGGGCGTACCCGAGCAGCTCGACCGCGATCAGGTACTCGCCGCGCTCAAGCCCTATCTGGAAGACCCGGCCAAGGCCAAGGTCGCCCAGCACGCCAAGTACGACATCAACGTACTGGCCCACTACGACATCCGCGTGCAGGGCGTGGCCTTCGATACCATGCTCGAGTCCTACGTGCTGGACGCCACCGCTACCCGTCACGATATGGACAGCCTGTCGCTCAAGTACCTGGGCCAGGGCACCATCAAGTTCGAAGAGATCGCCGGCAAGGGCAGCAAGCAGCTGACCTTTGACCAGATCGCCCTGGAGCAGGCCGGCCCCTACGCCGCAGAAGATGCCGATGTGACCCTGCGCCTGCACCAGACCCTGTGGGCCAAGCTGCAGCCACAGACCTCGCTGGCACGCGTACTGCAAGAGATCGAGATGCCGCTGATGCCGGTGCTGGCGCGTATCGAGCGCAACGGCGCACTGGTCGACGCCAAGCTGCTGGGCCAGCAGAGCATCGAGCTGGGCGAGAAGATGGTGGCGCTGGAGCGCCAGGCGTTCGAGCTGGCGGGCGAGGAGTTCAACCTCGGCTCACCCAAGCAGCTGGGTGCCATTCTGTATGAAAAGCAGGGCCTGCCGGTGCTGTCGAAAACCGCCAAGGGCCAGCCCTCGACTGCCGAAGCGGTGCTCGCCGAACTGGCCGAACAGGGCTTCGAGCTGCCGCAGGTGATCATGCAGTATCGCAGCGTCAGCAAGCTCAAGAGCACCTACACCGACCGCTTGCCGGAGCAGATCAACCCGCGCACCGGACGCATTCACACCTCCTATCATCAGGCGGTAGCTGCCACCGGCCGACTGTCGTCCTCAGACCCGAACCTGCAGAACATCCCGATCCGCACCACCGAAGGCCGGCGCATCCGCCAGGCCTTTGTCGCCCCCAAGGGCTACAAGCTGCTGGCGGCCGACTACTCGCAGATCGAACTGCGCATCATGGCGCACCTGGCTCAGGACGCTGGCTTGCTGGATGCCTTCAAGCACGATCTGGACGTCCACCGCGCCACCGCTGCCGAAGTGTTCGGCGTCGAGCTGGACGAGGTCACCGGCGACCAGCGCCGCAGCGCCAAGGCGATCAACTTCGGCCTGATCTACGGCATGAGCGCCTTCGGCCTGGCCAAGCAGATCGGCGTCGACCGCAAACAGGCCCAGGCCTACATCGACCGCTACTTCACGCGTTATCCGGGCGTACTCAGCTATATGGAACGGACCCGCGAGCAAGCCAGCGAGCAGGGTTACGTCGAAACCCTGTTCGGCCGCCGCCTGTACCTGCCGGAAATCCACGCCAAGAACCAGGCCATGCGCAAGGCCGCCGAACGCACCGCCATCAACGCGCCGATGCAGGGCACCGCCGCCGACATCATCAAGCGCGCGATGATCAAGGTAGAAGCCTGGCTGAACGACAGCAGCCTGGATGCCCGCGTCATCATGCAGGTACACGACGAACTGGTTCTGGAAGTACGTGAAGACCAGATCGACGCCGTCACCCAGGGCCTCAAGGAGCACATGGCCCAGGCCGCCGAACTCGACGTGCCGCTGGTGGTTGAGGTAGGGGTGGGTGACAACTGGGACGAGGCGCACTAGCGGCGGCCCTTTGGGCCGAGCTGCAAGCTTCAAGCCGCAAGAAAAACCCGCAACATTCGACCTTGCACGGGTTTAGCTTGCGGCTTGAAGCTTGAAGCTTGCCGCTGAAAACGGCAGCGCCTAAGCGCTGCCGTTTTCATAACCAACCCATCTAAAACTTTTTTTGAACTTATCCCGAACCTACCCGGTCAGACCTTATGAACGGCTTGAGAGCCATTCATGCTCCTTAGATGTGATTTAGTGTTGGCAGAAAAACCGGGCACTCCCTTTCCTAGCACAGCCCGGTTAGTTAACCCCGAGCCTCCCTCCCCATAGAAGCTCGGGGTTTTTTTTGCCTGACATTCAGGGTCTGATGCGGTTGCGCTCACCCGCCTGCCGGCGGCCGTTGATCAGCCAAAGACTCTAGCCTTCGCTACCGTCTTGCTCTGCCGGGAACAGCCACTGCGCCAACCGCCCGTGGGCCTCATCAATGCCCATGCGCTTGGGCGAGGAGAACAGCTGGACGCTGGCATTGGAGCCCAGTTCCTTGCGCATCCGCGTCTGTACCTTGAGCAGCGCATTCTTGGCCGCGCCAAAGGCCATCTTGTCGGCCTTGCTGAGCAGCACATGCGCCGGGATGTCGCTCTTGCGCGCCCACGCGAGCATCATGCAGTCAAAATCCGACAGCGGATGACGCAGATCCATCACCAGCACCAGTCCGACCAGACTCTGACGTCCAGTCAAATAGGCATCCAGATGCTGCTGCCAGTGCGCCTTCAGCTCCAGCGGTACCTTGGCGTAGCCGTAACCGGGCAGATCCACCAGGCGACGTTCGTCATCCAGCCGGAAAAAGTTGATCAGCTGCGTACGCCCCGGCGTCTTGGACGTGCGTGCCAGACGCGCGTGGGTCAAGGTATTGAGGGCGCTGGACTTACCCGCATTGGAGCGGCCGGCAAAAGCCACTTCCAGCCCCAGATCGGGCGGGCACTGGGACACCAGGCTGGCGCTTTTGATGAATGTAGCCTGCTGACAGAGGGAGACGAGAGGAGTGCTGGAGGACATGGGATTCCCATTGAAGCCGGCGCAACAGGCCGGACACTGATGACGTTCACGTTTGCGGCCCGCTTAGTATATAATGCGGCGGTTCTGGGAAGCACTGACCAATTGCCTCGGCTCGTGTCAGGCTCAAAAGAGGCCTGCCGGTCAGGCTGTGGTCCAGGGTGCGGCATTTCAGCCATTGCACCGGGGCCAGTGCGCCGCTAGCATGAGCACAAAATCAAGGTAGCCTGCGCTGGATAACGCGGTCATCAAGGCCGGACAGCAGGCAAAGCCAACACGTTTTCTTTTAGCCGTTATTGGATTAGCCGATGAATAAATTACTCGTTAGTCTGGTGTTGACCCTGGGTGTCGCCACGAGCGCGCACGCTCTTGAGGGCAACGCAGAAGCCGGTCAGGGCAAGGTCGCCGTCTGTGGCGCCTGTCACGGTGCAGACGGCAACAGCCCAGCCCCCAACTTCCCCAAGCTGGCTGGCCAGGGTGAACAGTATCTGCTCAAGCAGATCACTGATATCAAGGAAGGTCGTCGCGTCGTCGTCGAAATGACCGGCATGCTGGACGGACTGAACGAGCAGGACCTGGCAGACATCGCTGCCTACTTTGCTTCCCAGAGCATGACGCTGGGCGTTGCTGATCCGGCCCTGGCCGAGCGCGGCGAAGCCATCTTCCGTGGCGGCAATCTAGACACCGGTCTGCCGTCCTGCACTGGCTGCCACTCTCCGACTGGCAAGGGTAACCCGCCGGCCTCCTACCCGCGCCTGGCTGGCCAGCACGCCACCTACACTGCCAAGCAGCTGACCGACTTCCGTGAAGGCAACCGCACCAACGACGGTGACGCCGCCATCATGCGCACCGTTGCCAGCCGCCTGAGCAACAAGGATATCGAAGCGGTTTCCGCCTATATCCAGGGCCTGCGTTAAGCGTAAGCGCTTGTAACAAATAAAGGGCAGCCAGCGGCTGCCCTTTTTTGTGCCCGCACGCTTTGTATCTGGTAATCACGGAATCTTTGTTCTACTGTCGGGTCTCACATCCGTCATCACCCCGTTTTGGAGTTCTACATGCGTGCGTTGTTCAGCGTTGCCCTGATCTGGCTGCTTGGCAGCTTTGCTCTGGCCCAGGCCCAGGAAGCCCCCTACCAGGCTGGCGTGCATTACGTCGTCCTGCCGACCCCGGCCGCGACCGCCGACCCGGAGAAGATTGAGGTGGCAGAGCTGTTCTGGTACGGCTGTCCGCATTGCTACACGCTGAACCCGATGGTGACCGAGTGGAGCAAGACCCTCCCCGACGACGTGGTCTTCCGCCCGGTACCGGCCATGTTCGGTGGCGCCTGGAACACCCACGGCCAGCTGTTCTACACCCTGGACAGCCTGGGCAAGCTGGAAGAGACCCACGACGCCGTCTTCAACGCGATTCACAAGCAGAACAACCGCCTGGAAGATGAAGACGCCATGATCGACTTCCTTGAAGCCTACGGCATCACTGAAGACGAGTTCCGCAAGGCATGGAGCTCCTTCGGCGTGAAGAGCCGCATCGATCAGGCCACCCGCCTGGCCCGCTCGTACCGCGCAACCGGTGTACCCTGCCTGATCATCAACGGCAAATACCGTATCGAAGGCCAGATGGCCGGCAGCTACGAAAACATGATGAAAATTGCCGAGTACCTGATCGAGCAGGAACGTCAGGCCACCCAGGGCTGATCCATGCTTTCGGTCGGCAACATCAATGGTCGCCGCACCACCCGGGGTCACATGGCCCCGGGAGAGCTGCGCACCAATGAACACTGCGCCAGCGACCGGCAGCCGCTGCCCGATGTCTTGCGCCTGCTGAGCTTCAATATCCAGGTCGGCATCAATACCCAGCGCTATCACCACTACCTGACCCGCAGCTGGCAGCATCTGCTGCCCCACGCCGGACGCCAGCAGCAGCTGGGGCGCGTAGCGCAGTTGCTCAACGAGTTTGATCTGGTCGCCCTGCAGGAAGTCGATGGCGGCAGTCTGCGTTCCGGCTTCGTCAATCAGGTGGAGCACCTGGCCCGCGAAGGGGCCTTCCCCTACTGGTATCAGCAGCTCAACCGCAACCTTGGGCGCTTTGCCCAGCACTCCAACGGCTTGCTCAGCCGCTACGCGCCTGACCTGCTGGAAGACCATAAGCTGCCGGGCATCCTGCCGGGCCGTGGCGCCATCCTGACGCAATTCGGCCAGGGCGAAGAATCGCTGCTGGTGGTCATGATGCACCTGGCACTGAGTACCAAAGGGCGCGCGAACCAGCTGGCCTACGTGCGCGAGCGCATCGCCGATCACCGTCATGTGGTGCTGATGGGCGATATGAATACCCACGCCGAGGACTTGCTGGAACACTCGCCGCTCAAGGGCGCCAACCTGCAGGCACCAGACCTGCCGGGCACCTACCCGAGCTGGCGGCCGGCACGCGTGCTGGATCATATCCTCATCAGCCCCAGCCTGGAGATCGATCGGGTCGACGTGCTGCCGCAAGCCATCTCCGACCATCTGCCCGTCGCCATGCATATCAAACTGCCAACCAGCCTCTGTCAAAGCTAGCCAGCCACCCCACATACCCTATAATCTCTGGGAATCAACCCCGGAGCCATCATGTCGGACACCCAGCCTAACACCAACGGCTCTTCCCGCTATTTCGAGTCTGAGGAACAGACCGAGCTGCTGAAACGTGGCCTGGTGCGCGTCAGTATCGCGGCTGCGGGCATCGACCCGCTGCTGGACAAACGGCTGAATGAGCTACGCCGCGCCCTGCGCTCGGACGCGCCTGCGCACCTGCTGGGCGAGCTGCTGCCCGACCTTGAGCGAGCCGTGCTGGCTGCCGACCAGAACCGTCAGCAAGCCTCCAGCGACACCAGCAAGGCAGTGCACAAACTGATCGAACAGCTGCAGGACTGTGAGCCCCCGCGCGAGGTGGCCCGCGCCCTGCGCGCGCTCGAGCGTCAGCTCGGTGAGCTTGCCGAACTCCCACGCAAACTGCCCTCGCTGCTGGGTGAGTTGCAGCAACTGCAACAGCAAGCCCTGCAGCACAGCGAAGAGCAAAGCAGCAGCGGCCTCTGGTCCCGCCTGTTGCGTCGCAAGCAGCGCGCAGAGCTCCAGGCAGGCCCGCTCAGCGACGATGAGGTAGCAGCCCCCGCCGCCGAGCAGGCGGCCCAGGACAACACCGTCGCCTCACCGCCACCAGAGCAAGAGCAAGAGCAAGAGCAGCCCGCCGACAGCGCCAGCAATATCAGCGGCGAGGAGCAGCACTTTTCCCAGCTGGCGGCCCATATCGAATCGATTCTGCTGCGTCTGCTGAGCGAACTGCAGGTACTGGAAACCCAGCAAGCAGCCCGCGACCGGCTGCGCGAGCAGGTCAGCAAGGGCCTCAACTGGTATGAACTGACCGCCGCCCTCGACGCCCTGTGCGACTTGGTGCTGGGCGCCCAGCAGAGCCGCCAGGCCGACTTTGAGCGCTACCTGCTGCAACTCAATGAACGCCTGAGCCAGTTCCAGGGCAACCTGGAAGAAGCCCAGAACAGCTACAGCGGCTCGCTGGACGCCGAGCGCGAACTCAGCGGGACCATTCGCGGCCAGGTGCAGGTGCTCAATGACAGCGTGCGCGATGCCGACGACTTGAGCTCACTCAAGGCCAACGTTGAAGCCCGGCTGAACTCGCTGCTGGAGAATATCGACAAGGCCCGGGAGCTGCGCGAGGCGCGCGACAGCGAAGTCGCCGAACGCCTGAGCACCATGGTCGAGCGTATCCAGGCCATGGAGGTAGAGGCGCAGACCTTCCGCCACCACCTTGAGGAACAACGCCAGCAGGCGCTGATCGACAGCCTGACCGGCCTGGCCAACCGCAGCGGCCTGCAGCAACGTATGGACGAAGAGTTTGAACGCTGGCAACGCTACGGCGGCCGCCTGCTGCTGGTCGTGCTGGACGTCGACCACTTCAAATCGATCAACGATCGCTTTGGCCATCTGGCCGGCGACAAGGTGCTGCGCCTGATCGCCCAGCAAGTGTCTCGGCGCCTGCGCAAGACCGACTTTATCGGGCGCTTTGGTGGCGAGGAATTTGTCATCCTGATGCCCGGCGTCAGCCCGGAACAGGGCATCGTCGCCCTGGAAGAGCTGCGTAGCGGTATCGAAGGCACGCCCTTCCACTTCAAGAGCGAGCCGGTGCCGGTCACCATCTCCCTGGGCTTCACCGAGTTCACCCGGGACGACTCGCTGGACAGCGCCTTTGATCGCGCCGACAAGGCGATGTACCAGGCCAAGGAATTGGGCCGCAACCGAGTGGTGCACGCCGCAACGTCATGAGTCTGCTATTCCCTCGTTTAAGCACCCTGCTGGCTCTGTCCGCAGCCCTGCTGACAGGCTGCACCACCGGCCCCGCCATCGACACCCGTTACCAGGCCCGCAGTCAGGACAGCCGGGTGCAGTACGTGGTGCTGCACTACACCTCGTCGGGTTTCGCACGCTCGCTGTTCAGCCTGACCCAGGGCGACGTCAGCAGTCATTACCTGATCAGTGATGGTGAACCGGTGATCTATCAACTGGTGGACGAAAACCGTCGCGCTTGGCATGCCGGCGACAGCAGCTGGCAAGGCCGCACCTGGCTGAACGCCAGCACCATCGGCATCGAAATGGTACAACCCGGCTACACCGACACCGCCACCTGCCGTCAGTGGCACCCCTGGGCGCAACCGCAGATCGATGCATTGATCAGCCTGCTCAAGGACATCCAGCAACGCCACCAGCTGCCGCCAGAAGCCATCCTCGGCCACAGTGATGTCGCGCCACAGCGCAAGGTCGACCCTGGCCCGCTGTTCCCCTGGGCGCAGCTCGAAGCGGCTGGCCTGGCCACCCGCGTTGACCCGCAGCGCGCCGAGGTCATGCGCCACTGGCTGATGGGACGCGTTCCCTCGGTGACCTGGTTCCAGCAGGGCCTGCAGCGTTGGGGCTACGCCGTCCCGGCCCATGGCAGCCTGGATGAGGCCACGCGCAACGTGATTGCCGCCTTCCAGATGCGCTTTCGCCCGGCGCGCTTTGACGGCTTGCCCGACAGCGAGACCGCCGCGTTGCTCGCTGCACTGGTGCCGCAGGAGGGCAGCGAGCTGCTCAATGACCCCGCCCCTCAGTGGTATCAGCCCGATCAGGCTCAGCTCAGTCCACGGCTGCCACCCTGCACCGCGGCGGACTGATCAGGCATGCTGAACTGGATCTGGCTCGGCTTTTTCATCAGTGCCTTTGCTGCCGCGCTCTGGCAATGGCTGGGGTTGGGCGACGCCGAGGTGTTCAGCCGCCTGGTGACAGCGCTGTTCGATATGGCGCGGCTGAGCGTGGACATCATTCTGGTACTGGTCGGCACCATGACCCTGTGGCTGGGGTTTCTCAATATTGCCGAGCGCGCCGGGCTGATCAGCCAGCTGGCGCGACTGCTCACCCCGTTGTTTCGCCGACTGATGCCGGAGGTGCCGGCAGGGCACCCGGCGCTGGGCCACATCACCATGAACTTTGCTGCCAACGTGCTCGGTCTGGACAACGCGGCCACGCCCATCGGCATCAAGGCGATGCATTCGCTGCAAAGCCTGAATCCGAGCAAGGAGACCGCCAGCAACGCGCAGATCCTGTTTATGGTACTCAACACCTCGTCGCTCACGTTGCTACCGATCACTGTGTTCATGTACCGCGCCCAACAAGGTGCCAGCGACCCGACCGAGGTGTTCCTACCGATCCTGCTGGCCACCAGCGCCTCCAGTCTGGTTGGTCTGCTGAGCGTTGCGCTGATGCAGCGCCTGAAGCTCTGGGACCCGGTTGTGCTGGCCTACCTGGCGGGTGGCGCCGCCGCGCTCGGACTGCTGCTGACCACCCTCGCCGGCCTGTCGGCCGAGGCGCTGGCCGCCACTTCCACACTGGTCGGCAACCTCACCCTGTTCGGTATCGTCATCGCCTTCTTGCTGATCGCAGCCCTGCGCAAGGTCAACGTCTACGACAGCTTTATTGAAGGCGCCAAGCAGGGTTTCGAAGTCACCATCTCGCTGCTGCCGTTTCTGGTTGCCATGCTGGTCGCCGTCGGTGTGCTGCGCGCCAGCGGCGTGCTCGACGCCCTGCTCGATGGCATCCGTTGGATCGCCGACGGGCTCGGCTGGGACACCCGCTTTATCGATGCGCTACCGACCGCCTTCATCAAACCGCTATCGGGCAGCGGCTCACGCGCCATGATGATCGAAACCATGAACACCTTCGGCGTCGACAGCTTCCCCGCCCAGCTGGCCGCGACCTTCCAGGCCAGTACCGAGACGACCTTCTACGTGCTCGCCGTCTACTTCGGTGCCATCGGTATCAGCCGCGTACGCCACGCACTGGGTTGCGCGCTGCTGGCCGACCTGGCCGGCATGCTTACGGCCATCGGCGTCTGCTACTGGTTTTTTGGCTGAACGCTGCAAGGCGGATGGCTGCAAGCTGCAAGCTGCAAGCTGCAAGCTGCAAGCTGCAAGCTGCAAGCTGCAAGCTGCAAGCTGCAAGCTTAATCAGGGTGCGCTCGGTCGCAGAAACAGCAACTGTTTTCTGCTCACTTTTACTGCCTCCTGTTGCTGCAAGTAAAACCAACACGATTCAACGCCACACGGGTTTTACTTGCAGCTTACGGCTTGAGGCTTGAAGCTGTGAGTTCCCGCTGACCTGACCCGCAGAGAGATCCGCATGCCCGCCCCACGTTTCGACCAACTCCACCGCCAGCCCGGCCCCTGGTTTGTGGCCCTCGGCGGCGCGGGCATGTTCGGGGCCAATTTCTACCTTTACGGCTCGGGCGGCGAGTGGATTGCGGTGGACTGTGGCTTCGCGCTGACCCCCACGCCCAGTGGGCGAAACAGCGTGTCAGTGCCTAGCCTGGCGGCTCTGGAGCGACACGACATCAAGCTGTCGGCTCTGCTGATTACCCACGGCCACGAAGACCACATCGGTGCCATCCCGCATCTATGGCGCGCGCTCGACTGCCCGATTTACGCCAGCCCCTTTGCCGCCCAACTGATTCGCGCCAAGCTCGATCCGGGCCTGAGCTGGCCACGCCTGCAGGAAATTCGTCCGCTGGAGCCGGTCGGCATCGGCGCCTTTCAGGCCGAGTGGATTCCGGTCACCCACTCGATTCCCGAGTCGCACGCTATTGTGCTGGATGTGGCCGGCAAACGCCTGTATCACAGTGGCGACTGGAAGCTCGACCCGCAGCCGCTGGTCGGCGGCCTGACCGCGCAGGCGCGATTGCAGGCGCTCGGGCGCCAGGGCGTGGATGTGATCATCGGCGACTCGACCAACGCGCCGGTAGCCGGCGCCAGCCGCTCCGAGGCCGCGGTGCAGAATGGGCTGCAGGACGCCATTCGGCCCTGCCGTCAGCGGGTGATCGTCACCTGCTTTGCCAGCAATCTGGCGCGGCTGCACAGCCTGGCCGAGATCGCCTTTGATTGCGGCCGCTACGCCGCGCTGCTGGGGCGCAGCCTGGTCAGCATGCATGGCTTTGGCCGGGCGCAGGGCTACCTGAACAGCCGACCCGGTTTTATCGGCCCCTGGGAGCTGGGCCACCTGCCGCGTGAGCAGCAGCTGTGGATCTGCACCGGCAGCCAGGGCGAACCAGCCGCCGCCCTGGGCCGCCTGGCCAGCGGCAACCACCCACACCTGAGCCTGGAGCCCGGCGATACCGTGGTGTTCTCCTCGCGCCTGATTCCCGGCAACGAAGAAGCTCTGGCGCGCATCAAGCAGGGCCTGAAAGAGCAGGGCGTCGAGCTGATCGACGACGATATGCAACCCGCTGTTCACGCCTCGGGTCACCCGCCACAGGATGACCTTCGCCAGCTTTACGGCTGGCTCAAGGCCCGTCATCTGCTACCGGTACACGGCGAACCTTATCACCAACAGACACACATGCAGTTTGGCCGCAGCCTGGGTCTGGGTGGGCTGGTGCCGAACAATGGCGACCTGATCGACCTTAGCGCCCAGCCCTGCAAGGTAGCCGAGCTACCCCACGGGCTGGTGGAAATCGAGCAGCGCTAGGGGCTACCAGGGTTCGTGGAACGGCCGTATTTCCGCCAGAAAGGTCCAGGCATCGCGCGCCTGATGCGCCAGATGGAATACCTCGTCGGCGATGGACCTGGGCTGAATGAAGAAGTCATCCGGCGCCTCCGGCATCCGCTCGCGCTGCCAGGGCACGTCGATAACCGCATCGATGATCAGGTACGCCACATGCACGCCCTTGGGGCCCAGATCACGCGCCATCGACTCCGCCAGAATCCGCTGCGCCGCCTTGCTGGGCGCAAAGCCGGCAAAGTGCGCCTTGCCGCGCTGCGCCGAGGTATTGCCCGTGACGATCAACGCGCCTTCACCCGCCGCCACCATGGCGGGCGTGGTCAGCCGTGCCAGGTGCAGCAGCGCCATGGTGTTGATTTCGAAGTTGCGTCGCAGTACCTCGGGGGCGATGTCCATGAAATTGCCAAAGGCGCCGCCCACCGCGTTATGCACCACCACCTTGGGAGGCCCGACCTTGGCCAGAGCCGCTTCCAGCGCCGCCAAGTCGGTCACGTCACAGGGCAGGGCGATGCTATCGGGTATCTCTTTTTCAAGCGCCGCCAGGCGCTCGGCATCGCGCGCCAGCATGGCCACACGGTAGCCGCTGTCGGCAAACCGACGCGCTACGGCAGCGCCGGTGCCGGGGCCAACGCCCGTTACCAGGGCAAGGGGTTTGGATTGATCTGTCATGGTCATTACTCCGCTGCCTGCGCGAGGGCCTCGCGCAAAAAATCGAGGCGATCATTACCAAAGAACATCTGCTCGCCGAAAAACACCGTGGGTGAGCCGAACACGCCGCGCTCAGCTGCCTCGTTGGTACTGCGCTCCAGCGTAGCCACCACCTCGGGGCTGTCTACCCGCGCGCCGAGCGCCTCGGTATCAATACCCGTCGCCGCCAGCACGGCCAGAATCTCTTCCTTGCTGGTCAGCGCCTTGGCCTCACCCCAGCACGCCCGGTACAGCGCCTCGGTGATGGTCGCGGCGTCCTTCGCCGAGCCCGCGGCCAGCACCGCGCGCAGGCAGGCCTCGCCATCCACCGCCTTGATGTCGGTCGGGTTAAGCGGTATGCCATAGCGCTGGGCCCAGCGGCCCAGATCCACCCGTGCGTAACGTGCCTTGGCGCTGCAGATCAGGGTGGTGGGCACGTTGCCCACCTGCTCCATGACCTTGAGTACGACCATCGGCTTGAGCACGACCTCGACCTCCATGCGCGCGAGCTGGCTGTAGGCCATGTAGCTGTAGGGACTACGAAAATCAAAGTAGAACTCGACTGTGTGCGGCATTCGTCAGTACCTTTTTCTTGGGTTGCAGGATCGCCGTCAGCGCTCAATCGGCGTCGGTGACGGGGAGGAAGGGGACACCGGTGAAGGGCTGAGCACTGCAGGTTTGTGCGCCGCGCTGAACCAGCTGCGACGCCACACCGCCAGCACAATCAACAGGCCATACACCAGCATGGCCAGGGCCAGTGCGTAGAACACGGCATTGATGCTGCTGCTCAGCCGCAGCGCCAGCCAGCCACCGCCCAGAGCGATGGCCAGGCGCAGGAAGCCGGCGACCAGCGGCCAGCGCAACCGGCCCGCGCCCTGGGAAGCGAAGTACAGCGCCAGCCCCAGACCAAAAAAGCCGTAGCAGGGGCCGACAATGCGCAGATAGTCGGCGCCTGCGGCTAATGCCAGGGGATCCTGGGTGAACAGGCGCAACCAGTGCTCGGGCCAGAGCGCCGCGCTCAGGCCGATGGCTTCGGTGGCGACAAACGCGATCAGTCCACCAATCAAGCCTATGCGCAGCGCTCGCTCGCGCTGCCCGGCACCCAGATTGGTACCCACCAGCACGACCAGAGGAGCGCCTATGCCAAAGGCCAGCGGCACCAGCAGATACTCCAGACGCACGCCGGTACCAAAACCCGCCACCGCCTGCATGCCCGCACCCGTGGCGACCAGCGCGGTCGCGCCGGCAATGATGACATTGGTCAGCACCGTGGTGATGGAAGACAACAGCCCAACGTGCAGAATATCGCGCATGTGCCGCCACGCCAGCGGAGCACGGCTGAGCCTGACAACGCAGCGGCCAGACAGGATGAACCACAGCATCGCCAGCGCACCGCCAACAAAAAACAGCACCATGGCCACGCCACCACCGGCAATACCCAGGCCCGGCAGCGGCCCGACACCAAAGATCAGCAGGGGCGACAAGGGGATGAGCAGCACCACGCCGGCGCAGGTAACCAGCGCCGGAAACAGCATGTTGCCGGTGCCACGGATCACGCTGGCCAGCGCATTCATCAACCAGAGCGCGATGCTTCCAGCGAAGACCACATTCGAATACTGCAGCGCGGCGGCGAGTTCAGGCCCCTCGGCACCCATCCAGCGATAGAGCGGAGCGCCACCCAGCAGAAAGAGCAGCGAGAACGCCAAGCCCAGGCCGCCGTTGATCAGCAACGCGTGCCATACCAGCGCGTTGGCATCGCTGCGCCGACCCGCACCCAAGGCCCGCGCTACCGCCGAGGAGATCCCGCCGCCCATGGCGCCGGCCGACATCATCTGCATCAGCATCACACCAGGAAACACCAGGGCCATACCGGCCAAGGCATCGGTGCCCAGCTTGGCCACCCACCAGGTCTCGATCAGGCCGGTGGAGGCCTGGGCGCACATGATCAGCACGTTCGGCCAGGCCATTACCAGCAATAGGGGCAGTATGGGGGCCTGCAACAACCGGCGGGTGCGGGCATCGGTGTCGCCCGGGGGTGCGCTGCTTGTTTTCATGTTGAACGGCTCGAGAGAAGGTCGAGCCATATTAGATTACGGAAATCATATAAGTAAATATGTTGGTCGTAATCTAACAACTGGAAGCAATCAGGGTGGGTACAGGACCATAGGGGTCAAGCATCGCAGGATGTCGATAGCCGTTATCTGCAACAGCTCTGAAGCTCTGACTGCTTCAAGCTTCCAGCTTCAGGCCTCCAGCTCCCCACGCGACCAGGCGCGTGGGGCTAAAACAGCTCCTTGGTGCGCTCCCAGAGCATGCCCATCGCCAGCAGCGGGGCGCGGAAGCGCTGGCCGCCGGGGAAGGCCATGTGCGGCACCTTGGCAAAAATATCGAAGCCGGTACTGGCCTGGGTTGCGATGGCTTCGGCCAGCAGACGCGCGGCCAGGTGGGTGGCGTTGACGCCGTGACCGGAGTAGGCCTGGGCGTAGAACACGTTGGGCTGCTCATCGAGCCGGCCAATCTGCGGCAGGCGGTTGGCGCCGATGCCGATCATGCCGCCCCACTGGTATTCGACTTTCACATCGGCCAGCTGCGGGAACACCTTGAGCATCTTGGGACGCATGTAGGCGGCGATATCCGCCGGGTCGCGCCCCGAATAATGACAGGCACCGCCAAACAGCAGGCGATGGTCCGCCGAGAGACGGTAGTAATCCAGCGCCACGCGCTGATCACACAGCGCCATGTTCTGCGGAATCAGGCTGCGCGCCCGTTCCTCGCCCAGCGGCTCGGTGGCGATGACATAGCTGCCAGCCGGAATCACCGTACCGCCCAACTTGGGATTGAGCTGCCCCATATAGGCATTGCAACCCAGCACCAGTTGCTTGGCATGCACGCGCCCGGTCGCCGTGTGCACGCTGATGGTGTGACCGTAGTCGATGCGGCTGACCGGCGAATGCTCGAACAGCCGTGCGCCCAGCTGGCGGGCAGCGGCTGCTTCGCCCAGCACCAGATTGAGCGGATGCAGGTGGCCGGACCCCATGTCCGTCATGCCGCCGATATATTGATCGGAGCCGACCACGCTGTGCAGCTGCTCGCGCTCGATCAGCGTCATTTCATGGCGGTAGCCCAAGGATTCAAGCTCCTCGCGGTCCGCCAGAAAGCCTTCCATGTGCGCCGGCTTGTTGGCCAGGTCGCAGTAACCCATGGTCAGATCGCAATCGATGTTGAAGCGCGCGATGCGCTCGGTAACGATCTCTACCGCCTCGATGCCCATCAGCTTCAGATTGCGCACACCGTCCGCGCCAATCTGCTTTTCAAACCGGTCAACATCGTGACCAACGCCGCGAATCAGTTGACCGCCATTGCGCCCGCTGGCACCCCAACCGATCTGATGCGCCTCCAGCAGCACCACCGAAAGGCCGCGTTCGGCCAACTCCAGCGCCGTGTTGACGCCGGTAAAGCCACCGCCGACGATGCAGACATCCGCCTGTTCCTCGCCCTGCAACACCGGCAGCCCAAGCTGCTGGTTGGCAGTGGCGGCGTAATAGGAGGGGGCGTGCTCATGGGTATGGGTTGCGCTGCGCAGCATGGGGTTATCCGTTCGCGGTCGTGGCGTTTGAAATCGTGAAACACCGTAAATAAAAATTGACGCCAGCATAACCAGATACCAGCGCCCCGACAATCCCGCTCAGTCCGACTCGGGAATGGGCAGCGCCAGTGTCTCTTTCAGTTCTTCCATAACAATGTAGCTTTTCGATTCGCGGACCCCTGGCAGACGCAGCAGGATGTCGCCAAGCAGCTTGCGATAGGACGCCATCTCGGAGATCCGCGCCTTGATCAGGTAATCGAAGTCGCCGGACACCAGGTGGCACTCCAGCACATGCGGCAGCTTGGTCGCCGCGCGGCGAAAGTCGTCAAAGATGTCGGCCGACTTGGAGTAGAGGCTGATCTCGACGAATACCAGCAGGTTAGCCTGCAGCTTGTGCGGATTGAGCCGGGCACCGTAACCGAGGATGAATTTCTCCCGCTCCAGCCGCTTTACCCGCTCCATGCAGGGCGTAGTAGACAGACCCACGCGCTCCCCCAGCTCCACATAGGACATCCGCCCTTCTTCCTGCAGCAGCTGCAGGATGTGGCGGTCAATCCGATCCAGCTCGCGACTGGAGGCCTTTCTGGTTTTCATGAAATACCCCTGAAAAACGTACTCGCAAAAGAATCTTGCTCTGTAACAGGCAAAATAAACGAAAAATCAGACCAGATCACTTGCCATAGAATAGCAATATCGCCCAAGGGCAAATTCACAGGTTATTTTCCGGGAGCAATGTCATGCAGGTTCTCATCCTCGGCAGTGGCGTCATCGGCGTTACCAGCGCCTGGTATCTGGCCCGCGCCGGCCATCAGGTCACCGTGGTTGATCGCCAGCCGGGTGCCGGTCTGGAAACCAGCTTCGGCAACGCCGGCATGATCTCCCCCGGCTACTCCGCCCCGTGGGCTGCACCGGGCGTGCCGTTCAAGGCCGTCAAGTGGATGCTGGCCAAGCACCCGCCGCTGTCCATCCGCCCGACCAGCGACCCGCACCAGTACCGCTGGATGGTGCAGATGCTGGCCAACTGCACCGAAGCCCGTTATGCGATCAACAAGGAACGCATGATGCGCCTGGCCGAATACAGCCGCGACTGCCTGATGGATCTGCGCAGCGACAGCGGCGTCGACTACGAACACCGCGAACAGGGCACCCTGCAGGTATTCCGCACCCAGAAGCAGATGGACGCCGCTGCCCAGGACATCGCCGTACTCGAACGCTGCGGCGTACCCTACGAGGTGCTCGACCGCGACGGCTGCGTGCGCGTTGAGCCGGGTCTGGCCGCCAGCGCCGACAAGATCGTCGGCGGCCTGCGCCTGCCGAACGACGAGACCGGCGACTGCCACCTGTTCACCACCCGCCTGGCCGCCAAAGCCGCCGAGCTGGGCGTCGAATTCCGCTACAACTGCGCGATTGACGAGCTGCTCAGCGATGGCGCGCAGATCAACGGCGTACGCCTGGAAAGCGGCGAAGTACTGACCGCCGACCGTTACGTGCTGGCCCTCGGCAGCTACTCGCCCAAGCTGGCCCGCCCGCTCGGCTTCGATCTGCCAATCTACCCGGTCAAAGGTTACTCGCTGACCCTGCCGGTAGCCAACGACGCCATGGCGCCGGTTTCCACCATCATGGATGAAACCTACAAGGTTGCCGTCACCCGCTTTGCCGACCGTATCCGCGTGGGCGGCATGGCCGAGCTGACCGGCTTTGACGACACCCTGAAAGAAAAGCGCCGCGCGACCCTGGAAATGGTTGTCTCCGACCTGTTCCCGCAGGGTGGCAAGGTGGCCGAAGCCACCTTCTGGACCGGGTTCCGCCCGATGACCCCGGACGGCACCCCGATCATTGGCGCCAGCCGCCTGCGCAACCTGTATTTCAACACCGGTCACGGCACCCTGGGCTGGACCATGTCCTGCGGCTCCAGCAAACTGCTGGCCGACCTGCTGTCCGGCGAGAAGCCCGCGCTGAATGCCGGCGACTACAGCTTTGACCGTTACTCCAACCACAAGGAACACCAGCACCATGGCCATCCAGCGTCTGCACACTAACCACCGCATGAGCCAGATCGTGATTCACCAGAACACGGTCTACCTTGCCGGTCAGGTGGCCGCCGATGACGACCTTGCCAAGGACGCCGCCGAGCAGACCCGCAGCACCCTGCAGGAAATTGAAAAGCTGCTGGCCGAAGCCGGTACCGACAAGACCAATATCCTGTCGGTGACCATTTACCTGAAAGATATCGACGCCGACTTTGAAGCCATGAACAGCGTCTGGGATCAGTGGCTGCCGGCCGGTACCGCACCGGCCCGTGCAACCGTCGAAGCCAAGCTCTGCGAGCCGGAGATTCTGGTCGAGATGTCGGTGGTTGCTGCACTGCCCTGAGGTTGCGGCAAAACCTGTTTCACCCTCTCAGTCACCGCTCCCACGCGTTCAGTGGTGTCTGATATTCTGACGGGGCAATTTGCCCCGTCTTTTTTATTCAAGATGCCTTGCCCATGCGCCCAGCCCACGCCCTGATTGACCTGTCTGCCCTGCGTCACAACTACCAGCTGGCCAAGTCCCTGTCCGGCTGCCGCGCCTTCGCGGTGATCAAGGCCAACGCCTATGGGCATGGCGCGCTGCGCTGCGCTGCGGCCCTGCACGATGCCGACGCCTTCGCCGTGGCCTGTATCGAGGAAGCACTGGAGCTGCGCGCCGCGGGCATCCGTCAGCCGATCCTGCTGCTCGAAGGCTGGTTTGAGGCCGATGAGCTGCCGCTACTGGCCGAGCACGACCTCTGGGCCGTGCTGCACCATGAAGAGCAATTGCTGCAGCTGCAGGACGCCACCCTTAGCCGCCCGTTGCACATCTGGCTGAAGCTCGACAGCGGCATGCACCGCGTCGGCTTCAGCCCGGATGAATACGCCAGCATCTGGCAGCGTCTGGCCGCCTTGCCGCAGGTCGCCAGCCTGAGCAAGATCACCCATTTCTCACGCGCCGACGAGCCCGAAACCGGGCGTACTGAACAGCAACTGGCGACCTTTGCCGCCGCCACCGCCGGCCTTGAGGGTCCGGCCAGCCTGTGCAACTCACCCGGCATCCTGGCCTGGCCGCAAGCCCATCACGACTGGCTGCGCCCGGGCATCATGCTCTACGGTGCAACGCCATTTGAATTCGAGCAGGAACAGGCCGCCCAGCTGCGCCCGGTCATGCAGCTGCGCTCACGTATCATCGCCACTCGCGAGCTACCGGTCGGCGAGCCGATTGGCTATGGCTCACGCTTTGTTACCACCCGGCCGACCCGCGTCGGCGTGGTTGCCATGGGCTACGCCGACGGCTATCCGCGCCACGCCAAAGACGGCACGCCGGTGTTGATCGACGGCCAGCGCAGCCAGTTGATCGGTCGCGTGTCGATGGACATGCTGACGGTCGACCTGACCGAGCTGCCGGGCAGTGGCCTGGGCAGCGAGGTGACCCTGTGGGGCGAAGGCCTGAATGCCAGCGAGGTCGCCGCCTGGGCCGACAGCATTCCCTACCAGCTGTTCTGCAACCTGAACCGGGTACCCCGTCACTACTGCGACTGAAAGGTGGCCCGCTAGATTGCACAGCCGTTGAAAATTCTGAACAGCCGTGCAATTATCCCCCGGTCGAACGCCGGATCGAGCGTTCACTCCCACCACCCGCCGGAGGAAGCAGCCATTGGACGTTGGTGCCCGTCTCAAAACCATCCGTAAACTCAAGGGCTTGTCCCAGCGTGAACTGGCCAAGCGCGCCGGAGTCACCAACAGCACCATCTCCATGATCGAGAAGAACAGCGTCAGCCCCTCGGTCAGCTCCCTGAAAAAAGTGCTTTCGGGCATCCCCATGTCACTGGTCGACTTCTTCTCCCTGGAGCTCGAACAGGACAGCCAGCGCCAGGTGATCTACCGCGCCGACGAGCTGCTCGATATCGGCAGCAATGAAGTGACCATGAAGCTGGTTGGCAAAGGCCACCCGAACCGCGCCTTCGCCTTCCTCAACGAGACCTACCCGCCCGGCTCGGACACCGGCCCGGACATGCTCAACCACGAAGGCGAAGAAGCCGGCACCGTGGTCAGCGGCCAACTGGAGGTCACCGTCGGCAGCGAGGTCTATGTGCTGGAGACCGGTGACAGCTACTACTTCGACAGCAGCCAGCCGCACCGCTTCCGCAATCCCTTTGACGAGCCCTGTCTGCTGATCAGCGCGACCACGCCCGCGAACTTCTAACCCCCCGCCCGTGGGTCGTAGGGTGGAGAACGCCACAGGCTTCTCCACCAAGCAACCTCAACGACACCTTCCTACCCACGAAATATCTCCTGGATTGTGGTGTTGCCAAGTCAGTTTTTCGCCTTTCACGGCGAGCCAAGGGGGGCTGCTTGCCCAGCCCCCCTTAGCGATCCCCCGGGGCACCCGGCTACGCGGCCCTGCGGGTTCGCTGCGTTGCTCGGGCTGACGGGGAGCCGTAAAACTCGGCGCTTCGCGCCTCAAACATCCTACGGCTCTTTTTCCCGTCAGCCCTGCGCTACTCGCCCGCGTAAACGGGACGAACACCGAGTGCACACTCCACTGTCCGAGCATTCACCCTGTTCAGAACGAGCTGACTGAAAACACGTTCTTTCAAAAACTAACTCAACGCGTGGCGCTCAGCTTACTCCCCCAACGCCAACTGCTCAGCCTGCGGCGGTGCGCCGGCCAGTGAGCGGTAGACGCTGACCATCGCGGTTGCGGTCTCGATGCGGCTCTGCACCAGATCACTGCGCACGCCGGTCAGCTGCTGCTCGGCATCCAACACTTCAAAGTACTCGATATAGCCCTGCTCGTAACGCAGCCGCGCCTGATCAACCGCCGCTTGCGCCGCTTCGCTGGAGGCCAGCAGCCAGCGGCTGCGCTCCTTTGCATGGCGATAGCGCACCAGCCCGTTCTCGGTTTCCTCCAGCGCCAGCAATACCGCCTGCTGGTACTGCGCCAGCCGCTCGGCACCGGTGGCGTCCGCCGCCGCGATGCGGGCACGCACACCCTCTACGTCAAGGAAGGTCCAGTCGATACCCAGTGTGACGCGGCGTGACTCGGCGCCCGCAGTGAACAGGTCACCGTCGCTGCCCACCACCGAGCCCAGCAGTGCGCCCAGGGTAAAGCGTGGAAACAGGTCTGCGGTGGCCACACCGATGCGCGCAGTTGCAGCCGCCAGCCGGCGTTCAGCCGCCTGGATATCCGGGCGACGGCGCAGCACGTCAGCCGGTGTGCCGACCGGAATCCGGGCATTCATCGGGGGCAACTCCTGCGGCGCAGCCAGCTGCTCGTTCAGCGCCGCGGGCGGTTGACCGGTGAGCACCGCCAGCCGGTGCAGGCTGAGCTGCACATCGGCCCGGCGCTGCGGCACCGCAGCGCGCAGGGCATCCAGTTCGGCCTGGGCTCTGACCCGATCAAACTCGGTGCCGCGCCCGGCATCCAGCCGGGCGCTGACGATATCCAGCGAGGCCTGCTGCAGCTCGACGTTCTGTTCGGCCACGGCCAGCAACTGCTGCTGGCCACGCAGGGTGAAGTAGCCACTGGCAACCTGACCGGCAATCGCGACCTGCAACGCCGACAGGTCTGCCGCGCTGGCCGAAAGGTCCGCCTCGCCCGCCTCAACCGCCCGCTGCAGACGGCCATAGAAATCCAGCTCCCAGCTGGCGACAGCCCCCACCGAGTACTGCTCCACGCGCTCGCGGTTCGGATCGGTGCGCTCCACCTCTGCCAGGTGCCGCTCTCCACCAGCGGCTTGCAACGTGACGCTGGGCCAGCGGTCGCGACGCGCACCGCGCAGCAGCGCTTCAGCCCCCTGATAGCGTGCCAGCAGGGTCTGCACATCCAAGTTCTGTGCCAGCGCACGATCGACCAGTGCCGCCAACTGCGGGTCATTGAAGCCGGACCAGAAGCGTTGCTCGCTGGCCTGCTGCTCAGCCGCCGCGTCGGCCTGGCTGTAACTCGCCAGCGGCACCGACTGCGGCGCCTGATAGTCAGGACCCACCGCACAGGCGGTCAGCATCACACTCAGAGCCAAGGGTAATAGCTTATACATTGGTTGTTTCCTCCTGCTGCGCAGCGGGGCGTTCGACCGCCAGCGAGGTGCCGGCCAGCTTGCGCAGCGCAACATAGAACACCGGTGTCAGCAGCAACCCGAACAGGGTCACACCCAGCATGCCGGTAAAGACGGTAATGCCCATGGCGTTGCGCACTTCGCTGCCAGCACCCGAGGCCAGCACCAGCGGCACAACACCGGCGATAAAGGCGACCGAGGTCATGATGATCGGGCGCAGGCGCAGGCGGCTGGCTTCCAGCGCGGCCTTGACGGTGTCGACCCCTTCCATTTCCTGCTCGCGAGCAAACTCGACAATCAGGATGGCGTTCTTGCATGCCAGACCCATCAGCACCACCAGGCCTACCTGCACGAAAATGTTGGCATCACCACCGCTCCACCAGACCCCAAGCATCGCCGCCAGCAGACACATGGGTACGATCAGGATCACCGCCAGCGGCATCACCCAGCTCTCGTACAATGCTGCCAACACCAGGAACACCAGCAGCAGGGCGACCGGGAAAACCACCAGCGCAGCGCTGCCCTGATTGACCTGCTGGAAGCTCAGATCGGTCCACTGAATATCCATGCCCGGCGGCAGCGACTTGGCCGCCACGGACTCAACCATGGCCAGGGTTTCGGTGGACGACAGCATCGACGGATCGGACTGACCGATCAGGTCCGCCGCCGGGTAGCCGTTGTAACGGATCACCGGGTCCGGGCCAAAGCTCGGTGTCAGGCTGACCATGGTATTGAGCGGCACCATCTCACCGGCGGCGTTGCGCACATAGAGGCTGTCCAGGTCGCTGGGCTCATCCCGATAGGGCGCATCGGCCTGAGCCCGCACCTGATAGGTGCGGCCAAACAGGTTGAAGTCGTTGATGTACTGCGCGCCGAAATACAGCTGCAGGGTGCCGAACAGCTCATCCAGGCGCACGCCCTGCGCCTTGGCCTGCAGGCGATCCACCTCGGCGTCCAGCTGCGGCACGTTGGCCTGATAGGAGGTGATCGGGAAACTCAGGCCCGGCGTCTGGCTCAGTTGCATCGCCAGCCCGTCGGTCGCCTGCTGCAGGGCGCCGTAGCCGTTGCCGCGGCGATCCTGAATGTACAGCGAATAACCCGACCCCGCGCCCAGACCAAACACCGGCGGCGGCATGAAGGAAATGGCAAAGCCTTCTTTCAACTGGCCCAGCTTGCCGTTGATCTCGGCGGCAATCTCATCAGCCGTACGCTCGCGGATGTCGAAGTCGTCAAACAGGATAAACACGGTACCGACGTTTGGCGTATTAGTGCCCTGCAGCGCGTTAAAGCCGACAAAAGCCGCCGCGTTGGCGACACCCTCGGTGTCCAGCGCCAGGTCGCTGACCTGCCGTGCCAGCGCTTCGGTCCGATCCAGCGTGGCGCCTTCGGGCAGGCGGATGCTGCCGATCAGATAGGTCTTGTCCTGCACCGGAATAAAACCACCCGGCACCTGCCGGAACATCACCACGGTTAGGCCGAGCAGCAGCAGATAAACCACAAACACCATACCGCGACGACCCAGACTACGGCCGACCAGACGCTCGTAACGCTCGGCGTTGCGCTGGAAGAAGCGGTTGAACGGGCGGAACAGCCAGCCGAAGCTGCGGTTGATCATCCGGGTCGGCAAGTCCGGTGCCGCGCCATGTGGCTTGAGCAGCGTGGCCGCCAGCGCCGGCGACAGGGTCAGCGAGTTGATCGCCGAGATCACCGTGGTAATGGCGATGGTCACCGCAAACTGGCGGTAGAACTGCCCGGTAATGCCATCCAGAAACGCCATCGGCACAAACACCGCGCAAAGCACCAGACTGATCGCCACGATAGGGCCACTGACCTCGCGCATCGCCTGATGCGCCGCCGCCAGCGGTGCCAGCCCCTGCTCGATATTACGCTCGACGTTTTCGACCACCACGATGGCGTCATCCACCACAATGCCGATCGCCAGCACCATGGCAAACAGCGTCAGGGTGTTGATCGAGAAGCCCAGCATCAGCAGCACGGCAAAGCTGCCGACAATCGACACCGGCACCGCCAGCAGCGGAATCAGCGAGGCGCGCCAGGTCTGCAGAAACAGAATCACCACCAGCACCACCAGCGCCACGGCCTCCAGCAGGGTGGTGATCACCGAGCTGATCGAGGTGCTGACAAACACGGTCGGGTCGTAGGCCACTTCCCAGCTCAGCCCCTCGGGAAAGTCCTCGGCCAGCTCGGCCATCTTGCCGCGTACGGCAGCGGAGACGTCCAGCGCATTGGAGCCAGGTGACTGGAAGATCGGCAACGCCACCGCCTGACGGCCGTCGAGCAGGGCACGCAGGGCGTCTTCCTGCGCCGCCAGCTCGATCCGGGCCACGTCACGCAGGCGCGTCATCTCGCCGTCGTCACCGGTTTTCAGCACGATATCGCCGAAGGCTTCGGTACTGTCCAGACGCCCCTTGGCGTTGATCGAAATCAGCATGTCCGAGCCCTGCGGCATCGGCGGCGCACCGATCTGGCCGGCCGACACCTGCACGTTCTGCTCGCGCACGGCTGCGACGATATCGCTGGCGGTCACGCCGAGGGAGGTGGCACGCTGCGGGTCAATCCACAGGCGCATGGCGTAGTCACCTGCACCAAACAGGCCGGCCTGACCGACACCGGGGATACGCGCCAGCTCATCACGAATATGTAGCACCGCGTAGTTGCGAATATAGGTGGCATCGAGGCTGTCATCCGGCGAAATCAGGTGCACGGCCATCATCAGGTTGGGCGACTGCTTCTGCGTGGTCACCCCCAGCTGGCGCACATCCTCGGGCAGACGCGGCAGCGCCTGCGATACCCGGTTCTGCACCTGTACCTGGGCCTGGTCCGGGTCGGTGCCCAGGGCGAAGGTCACGGTCAGCGCCAGGCTGCCATCACTGCCGGCCACCGACTTCATGTAGATCATGTCTTCCACGCCGTTGATGGCTTCTTCCAGCGGCGTGGCGACGGTTTCGGAAATGGTCTTGGGGTTGGCGCCCGGGTAGCTCGCGCTGACCAGCACGCTGGGCGGCACGACCTCCGGATACTCGCTGACCGGCAGCATCGGAATGCTGATCAGGCCAACCACGAAGATAATGATCGACAACACCGAGGCAAAAATCGGCCGGTCGACAAAGAAACGTGAAATATTCACGGCAATACGCTCCCTTGGCGTGCTCGAGAGAGCACGCCCCAGCAATATCGTTAAAAGGGGAAAGTCAGTTCAGGATCAGAACGCGGTCTGCACTGCGACCTCGTTGCCGGCCGGCTTGCGCCGGTCCATGGCGACCAGCTGCGGCGCGACCTCGATGCCCGGATAGAGAATCTTCTGCAGGCCGTTGACCACCACCCGGTCGCCCGACTGCAAACCGCCGCGGATCACCAGCAAACCATCTACCCGCCGGCCCGTCTCGACAAAGCGACGAGTCGCCCGGTTACCCTCATCGAGCACGTAGACATAGCGACGATCCTGATCGGTCAGCACCGCTTTCTGATCAATCAGAATGGCCTTGCTGGCCGCCGCTACCGGCATCTGCACGCGGGCAAACTGACCGGGGCGGAACAGCCCCTCAGGGTTGGCGATCACGGCGCGGTACTGCAGGGTGCCGGTGCTGCTGTTGAACTGGTTGTCGACAAAATCGAGCTGCCCCTGGTAGGGGTAATCCTGCCCATTGCCCAGCCCCAGACGAACCGGCGTGGCGCCCACATCGTCAAGCGGGTTGCCCTCCGCCGTCTGCTGGTCGCTCTCAAAGTAGACATACAGCGGGTCGACCGAGACCAGCGTTGCCAGCAGCGTGGCGTCGGCGGTCGCCAGGTTGCCCTTGGTGATTTCCGCGCGCCCCATACGGCCGGACACCGGGGCCTTGACCTCGGTGTAGGCCAGATCCAGCTCGGCGTTATCCTGCGCCGCCTCGGCTGAGGCCAGCGCCGCCTGCGCCATGGTGCGGGCGGCGCTACGCTGCTCCATCTCCTCGCGGGAAATGGCTCGGCGCTCCCACAGCTGCTCGGCGCGCTCGGCTTCACGCGCAGCCAGGGTTACCTGGCTGCGTGCCCGGGCGACTTCTGCGCGTGCCATCTGCAGACGTGCCTGGTAAGGGCGCTGATCAATAACGAAGAGCACATCGCCCTGCTTGACCAGCTCACCTTCTGCAAAGGAGACCTTGTCGATATAGCCGCTTACGCGCGCGCGCAGCGCCACGGTTTCCGGGGCCGCCATGCGGCCGGTGAAGTTGTCCCAGAGTGTCACGTCGCGCGGCTGCGCTACCGCAACGTCCACTTCCGGTGCCGGCATCGTCTGGTTATTGGTCTGGTCGCCACTGGCGTCGCAGCCAGCCAGCAACAGCACGAGCGCCGAGGCGGCGCCAAACCGTGCAAAGCCATTCAAAGCATGCTTGTTCATGTTATCCATCGCTCCCTGTGGGTTGGGCAATTGGCAGGCAAAACGGAATGATCCCCCGTGCTCCGGTTGGCGCACTGGCTGGTGAAAGGGGATCAGGTATGGCGTAAACGATACGGCGGGGGTGGTATTGCCGGGTAGCGGAGTTCTCCGCAAAGATTGCCTAATTCTGTTGAATTGGAGTTTTTGGCAATCTCATGCCTGTGCTCAGCAAACGCGCAACAATGGACAGAATCGCACCAGAAAAAGACAAAAAGCACCTTACAGCACTAGGCTTTGCGCGATCCTGCAAGCTTATTGCCTGATCCTGCAATTGCTGCCAAGCTGTCATCAAGCCGTGAATCGAGCTGCGTATACTGTCGCGAAACTCCAGAGGAGGCTTTTCCGATGATTGATCTCAGCACCCACCAACCCCGGCTTGATCTGCCCATGTGTCGCCAGCTGGCCGACCTGGTTGGCGAACGTGCGCTGGCAGAAGGCATTAACGATACCGCCATCCCCGGCCTGCAGATCTATCGGACCGATCACCCCACCAGCGTCAACTCGGCTGTTTATGAGCCCGCCCTCTGCGTTGTTGCGCAGGGCAGCAAAACGGTGCAGCTCGGTGACAAGGAAATCATGTACGGCCCGCTCAGCTACATGATCTCGGCGGTCGAACTCCCCGTGGTTGGCTGCGTGGTCGACGCGACCCCAAATCAGCCCTATCTGGCCGTCAAGCTATCGCTCGACCAGCAGGAAGTGGCTGACCTGATCCTTGAGCTGGGTGACGCCTTGCCACCTCTGGACCAGCAGCGTGAGTGCCCCGCCGCCTCCTGCGGGCTGTGTGTCGCGCCGCTCGACGCCAACATTCTGCAGGCCATGACCCGGCTGGTCTCGCTGTTGTCCTCACCCACCGACTGCCGCATTCTGGCCCCGCTGGTGCGGCGCGAGCTGATCTATCGGGCACTGCTCGGTGAAATGGGCTGGCGCCTGCGCGACTTTGCCGCCACCGACACCCAGGCACACCGCATCTCCCGGGTGATCGCGGTACTCAAGGACCGATTCGCCGAGCCGCTGCGGGTACGCGAGCTGGCCGACGACGTGAACATGAGCGAGTCCAGCCTGTTCCACAGCTTCAAGCAGGTCACGCGCATGTCGCCGGTACAGTTCCAGAAGAAGCTGCGCCTGCACGAGGCCCGCCGCCTGATGCTGACCGAAGGGCTGGAAGCCGCCACCGCCAGCTACCGCGTAGGCTACGAAAGCCCCTCGCACTTCAGCCGCGAATACCGGCGCATGTTCGGCGCACCGCCGCGCGCCGACGTCAGCAAGCTGCGTGGCGAGCAGGTGATGGCGGCCGCGCTGTAATCAGCAGCGCCTGCTCGCGTTTCGCGCTACCGCAGACCACTTTCGCCAGGCACAACGGGAAGAGCGCGTATACTGCGCAGGACGTTTACCACCGCAGGCGCGCACATGAGTCAGCACAGGCAGCACAGCGAGTACCGGGCCGCACCGCCACCCGACCATGCCCGCCTGCGCCCGGCGCCGCTGCCTGCGGAACCACTCCCGCGTACCGCGCTGCTCGACCAGCTCATGCAGCACCTGGCCCGGGGACGACGCCTGGCGCTGCTACGCAGCCCACCGGGCTACGGCAAGACCACCCTGATGCACGCCTGCGCACTGCAGCTCAGGCAGGACTGGCTCTGGCTGCGCTGCAGCAGCGCCGACAACCAGCCGGCTCAGTTGCACAGTCAATTGGCCGCACTACTGGCGGTGCCACAACCCGACAATCCGGCGCACCTGGAAACGACACTATTCAACCAGCTGGAAGCACGCCAGGCGCCACTGGTGCTGTTTATCGACGACCTGCACCTGCTGCGCAGCAACCCTGCGCGTCAACTGATCAACCGCCTGCTGGCAGTGGCGACACCCCGGCTGCAGATTGTCGCTGCCAGCCAGGGCCAACCCCAACTGGCCATCACCCACCTGCACCGTGATCAGCAACTGCTTGCACTCGACACCGCCGAGCTGGCACTGGACAGCCAGCAGATTGCCGCGCTGGCGAGCGCCCGGCATATCGCCCTGGACAACGACAGCCTCTACCAGCTGCGTACCAGCAGCGAAGGCTGGATCAGCGGCGTGCTGCTGGCGCTGTCCGCCCGCGCCCGACAGACCAATGCCGACGAAGACACCGCGCGCTACCTGAACGAGTCAGTGCTCGACAGCCTGACCCCGCGCCTGCGCCATTTTCTTGAGCAAACCTCGGTGGTCAGCGCCTTCAGCCCGGCACTGGCCGCGCACCTGAGCGGCGACGCACAGAGCGAGCGCACCCTGGCCCAGCTGCGCCGCGACGACCTGTTTATCGAGGACAACCCCGACCCGCTGCTGCCGCTGCGCTACCACCCGGCCCTGCGCAACGCCTGCCAGCAGCGACTGCAACAGCGCGCCCCGGCACGTCTGCGGCAACTGCACCTGCGCGGCGCAGACTGGCTGCTACAGCACGGCTGCTACGGCGAGGCGGTCTATCAACTGGGACGCGGCGGCGACTACAACCGTCTGCTCGCCGAGGTAGAGCAGCACAGTTTTGATCTGCTGCGCGAGGGCAAGGTGGACTCCATCGTCGACTTTCTGATGGATCTGCCCAACCGGGATACCGACCATCTGACCCTGGCCATCACCGAGGCCAGCACCGTCATCGCCACCAATGACATCGAGCGCGCCCGCCTGTGTCTGGCCCGCCTGCAGCGCCTGGTGCGCGACCTGCCGCCGCCGATCCCTCGGCCCGAACGGGTGTTCCAGAGCATGGCCTTTGTGCGCAGCCGGCTGGCGGTGCTGGCCGGCAACTACCAGCATGGTCTGCGCCTGACCGGCGACAGCCTGCGCCGCTGGCCGCAGCAAACCGCCGCCAGCGCGGTGTTGCTGTACAACCGCGCCAGCTGTCTGCACGCCCTGGGCGAGCTGCATGCCGCGCGCCGCGTGGCCGAGGACGCCCTAAGCCAGCTCAGCCAGTTTGCCTTTCGCGGCTATACCCACAACCTGCAGCTACTGCTGGCCCAGATTGACCTCAGCCAGGGCAACAGTGCCGGTGCGGCCCAGCGCCTGGGCGCCCTCACCGAGCGCCCCGATAGCCGCTCGAACACCTTTTACGAGCTGTTCCTCAACATTGGCCAGGCCCAGGTTCTGCAGCAGCAGGGCGCCTTTGAGGCGGCGCGACAGCAACTGGCCCAGGCCGAAGCGACCGCACTGGAGGTCAGCCATAGCGCTGCCTTGCCCTGGGTACTGCATTATCAGGCCTGCCTGCACGACGCCTGGGACCAGAGCGCTACGGCCGCACGCCTATGGGACGAAGCCCTGCGCCTGAGCCGACAGTTTCGCCTCTGCGGTCTCTATCGCCTGGCTGCAGCCTGGCGGGTACGCCTCGCCGCGCGGCAACAGGACGAAACCGCCATCCAGCAGTGGCTGAAAGAGTGGCACTGGTGCCAGCAGCAGGGTGAGAGCAACGCTCACCGCGAGGAGTTACTGGCCTATGCCTGGGTGCTGCAGCATCAGGGTCGGCACGACGAGGCCCGCCAGCGCGCCGACGACCTGCTCAACCAGGCCCGGCAACAGGACAACCGCTGGCTGGCGCTGCAAGCGCACCTGTTGAGCGCCCGACTGGCCCGCGACACCGGTCACCGCGACAGCCTGATCAACCAGCTTGAATCCGCCCTGCAGCTCAGCCTGCAACAGGGTTTTGCGCAATTGCTGCAGCACGAAGGCCGCAGCCTGAGTGATGCGCTCAGGCCGCTGCTATCCGCTCGCTTTCGTCAACAGCAGGGCCTTGCCCCGCTACCCGCCGAGAACCCGTTGCTGCACCCGCTGCAGCAGCTGCTGGCCGACAGCCAGACGCAACACCTGCTGGTCGAGCCGCTGACCCGCCGCGAACAGCAGGTGCTACAGCGCATCGCCCGGGGCCAGAACAACCAGCAACTGGCCGACGCCCTGTCGGTCAGCACCAGCACCATCAAGACCCACATCAACAATCTGTTCCGCAAGCTGGGCGCCAACGAGCGCCAGCAGGCCATTCAGATCGCCCGCAGCCTCAAAATTCTGCCTTAGCGACCTTTTTCTCCACCCATCTCCACCCTAAAAATCCACCCTTGGTTGGACGCGCCAGGTCAGGCACTTTGCTAAAAAGCACAACGTGTTTCACCCCGCCCACGAGGTCACCATGACTGACAAGCTGCTCAACGAACGCGAGCTGAACTTCCAGCTCTACGAAATGCTCGACACCGAAGCGCTGCTAGAGCGTCCGCGCTACGCCGAGCACGACCGCGCCGTCTTCGACGCCACGCTGGAAACCGCCCGCGGTATCGCCGCCGAGTACCTTGCCCCGCACAACCAGAAAGGGGACGCCAACGAGCCGACCTTCGACGGTGAAAAGGTCACCCTGATCCCGGAAACCAAGGCCGCCTGGAATGCCCTGGCCGAGGCCGGTTTCCACGCCGCGCACCACGATGCCGAAGACGGTGGCCTGCAGCTGCCGGAAGTCATCCTGCGCACCTGCGTGGCGTACTTCAGCGCCGCCAACATCTCCACTTCCGGCTATTCCTTCCTGACCATCGGCTCCGCCAACCTGGTCAAGAGCTTCGCCAGCGATGAGCTGCGCGAGCGTTTCCTGCCGCCGATGCTGGACGGCCGTTACAGCGGCACCATGGCGCTGACCGAGCCGGGTCAAGGCTCGGCGCTGGGCGACATCCGCACCACTGCGCGCCCGGCAGACGACGGCAGCTACCGCGTGTTCGGCCAAAAGATGTTTATCTCCGGCGGTGACCACGAACTGACCGACAACATCGTGCACATGGTGCTGGCCCGCATCGAAGGCGCACCCGCCGGGGTCAAGGGCATTTCCCTGTTCCTGGTACCCAAGGTGCTGGTCAACGAAGACGGCAGCCTGGGTGCGCGCAACGACGTCGCACTGGCCGGTCTGCTGCACAAGATGGGTTACCGCAACACCACCTCTACCGTACTGAGCTTCGGTGAGAAGGGCGGTGCGGTCGGCTATCTGGTCGGCGAGGCCCACAAGGGCCTGTCGTACATGTTCCAGATGATGAACGAGGCACGTATCGGCGTTGCCCTTGGCGCATCGGTGCTGGCCTATCAGAGCTACATCCATGCCCTGGACTACGCCCGTGAGCGCCCGCAGGGCCGTCTGCCCGGCAGCAAAGACCCGCTGGCACCGCAGGTGCGCATCGTCCAGCACGCTGACGTCCGCCGTATGCTGCTGCAACAGAAGGTCTACGCCGAAGGCAGTCTGAGTCTGTGCCTGTACGCCAGCAGCCTGTTCGAGGACTCGCACACCGCGCCGACCGAGGCCGAGCGTGCCGACGCGGCCGAGCTGCTCGACCTGCTGATTCCGATGGTCAAGTCGTATCCGTCCAAGTACGGCGTGATTGCCTCCGATCTGGGCATTCAGATTCTCGGCGGCTCCGGCTATATCCGTGAGTACCCGCTGGAGCAGTACTACCGCGACAACCGCCTGAACCCGATCCACGAGGGCACCGAAGGCATCCACGGCCTCGATCTGCTGGGCCGCAAGCTGGGTCAGCGTGGTGGCAAGGGCTATCGCCTGTTCCTCGACGCCGCGCGCGCCAGCGCCAAAGAGGCCGCCAGCACCAAAGAGTGCGCCGGTCTGGCCGCCGCATTGAACGACGCGCTGGGCATTCTAGAGCAGCTCAGCCCGGAACTGCAGGCGCAGGTCGCTGCGGATGTAGACCTGGGCCTGGCCAACGCCACCGCCTATCTGGACCTGTTCGGCCGCGTAGTCGTCGGCTGGATCTGGCTGCGGCAGGCACTGGTGGCCGAACGCGCACTGGAGGCCGGCGCCGCCGACAGCGAAGCCGACTTCTACCAGGGCAAGCTGCACGCCGCGCGTTACTTCATGGACTGGGAACTGGCCGGTCTGGCCAGCCAGGCGCAGCTGCTGCGCAGCGGCAACCGCCTGACCTACGACATGCAGGACGCCTGGTTCTGACTTCAGGCGTGGCCGGCACGCTGGTGCCGGCCTGACAGAAGAGAAAACGCGGATGGCACCACGCATGCCATCCGCGTTTTTTATTCTTCATGAATTAACCAGCGGTACACCAGCTGGGCCAGCTACCACCTGGTGCTTTCGCGAACTCGGTCTTTCGCCTTTTACGGCAAGCCAAGGGGCCAGCAACCTGCCTTTACGTAAAGCGGGGTTGCGTCATCCTGGATGGGCTTTAAGCCTCATTCAATAAGGCGGAAAGGCTTCCAGTACCCGCCCCGTCATGCGCCGGGCCTGCTCGTCACGCTTGGCCGGGGTCTGCGGCGAGGAGCTCAGGCGCTCGCTTTCGCTGCCACGCCAAACCAGACGACCGCTGGCCGGGTCCAGCAGGTCGATCTGCAAGGTGATCTCCTTGTAGTCCGAGGGATAGGTCTGAATCGACGGACCACCCCAGAAACCACCACCCCAGCCCCAGTAGCCGCCAAAGCTGGTGCTCACGTTCTCTTCACGGTTTTCCACCACAACATAGGTCTTGACCGACAAATCTGCCGTCTGGCCTTCCCGCACCGGGCGCAGGCCGCGGGCGTCCAGCCCCTCCGCCACCGCCTGCTTAATTCGTTCAGCGGTCAGGTCGCTGCTCAGGCGCGGATCTTCGGCGGGTGTAAAGGTGACCTGGGGTTCAGCCCATTGCCAGGTCTGGCTGGTAGAGAAGTCATAGCTGGTGTCGTAGTCCGGCTTGATGGTGGTCTGACAAGCCGCCAGGACGAGAACACAGGGCAGCAGAAACACATGATGAAGACGCATGAGAAGTACTCCGATGGTGATGGTACCGGCCCCCAGTGTAGCGCGACGCCGGGCTGACTGCTGCCCGACCATGACCGTATCAGGCCCTTTGGTCGCGCTTGCCGATTATTGACACCGAAAAAGCGTGCAAATTGCACGGCCAAATTTTCTCCGTCGTGCAATGCGCACAGGTCAACGGGCCAGCAGTTAAACACAACCAATTGAATTTAAAGGGTTTTATAAAAACCAAAAAGCTGGCACGGCCTCTGCAATATTCCATGCAACGGTCACCGATAGGCCGGATACGGACAAAGCGAGAACAGGAGAAACACCCATGAACAAGCTGAAAACACTTGCCATTGCTACCGCCACCGCCAGCGTACTGAGCATGACGTCAATGGCCGCACACGCTGATGACGGTGACCTGACCGAAGCCCGCCAGGAAGGCTCTATCTGGACCGCCATCACCCTGAACCGTCACCTCAACCCCTTCACCATTGATGTCGACGTCGAAAACGGTGTCGCCACCCTGACCGGTGATGTGGAAAGTGACGTCGACCGCGACCTGGCAGAACAGGTTGCCAAGGACATCGACGGCATCCAGCGCGTTGACAACCAGCTGCAGGTCAACCCGGACGCCGAGCGCAAGGAGCGCACTGAGGGCAACCCGCCGCTGTCCACCAGCTTCAGCAACGCCACCACCACAGCGACCATCAAATCCAAGCTGCTGTGGAACAGCAACACTGAAGGTCTGGACATCGATGTAACCACCAACAACGGTGTGGTCACCCTGAGCGGTACCGCCCAGAGCGACGAAGCCAAGGACCTGGCCGGCATGCTGGCCAAAGACACCGACGGCGTGCACCGCGTCGATAACGAAATCCGCGTCAACGCCGATGCGACCGCTGCCGCCAAGGCACAGAACGCAGCCGATGACGCCGGCGAGGCCATCAGCGATGCCTGGATCACCAGCAAGATCAAATCCAGCTATCTGCTGAGCAGCAACCTGAGTGGCCTGGATATCTCGGTTGATACCAAGAACGGCGTTGTCGCCCTGAGCGGCACCGTAATGTCCAGCGAAGAGAAGGATCTGGCTATCCAGACCGCCGAAAACATCAAAGGCGTGAAGGAAGTGACCGCAGAGAACCTGCGCACTGCCAGCTAATCCGGTGGCCGGCCCGACGGGCCGGCCCTCACCCCGAAGCTTGAAGCAGAACCGTGTTTTACGCACCCAACAGAAGGATACGGATCATGAGCAACAAGACTGAAGAACTGAATGACCTGATTGAAGTCACCCGCGACGGCAAGCGCTTTTACGAGCATGCCCGTGACGAAGTCAAAGAGCCGCAACTCAAGGCGCTGTTCACTGACATGGCCCAGGCCAAGACTGAAGTCATCGCCGCCCTGCAGGGCAAGGTCGCTGCCAACGCCGACACCCCGGCCACCGGCGGCACCCTGACCGGCAAACTGCGTGAAGTGTATGCCGATACCCGCGCCAAGCTGTCCAGCGACGAAGGTGCCACCTACATCGCGCAGCTGGAAGAAGCGGAAGACCGCATCCTGCACGCTTTTGAAGACGCCATGGACGCCCACGAGCCCGACCTGCGCGCCGATGTGGCACCGCTGCTGCCCAAGGTACGCGCCTGCCACGACCGCATGCGCGATCTGAAAAAGGCACAGTAACCATTACCGGTCGCCGCCCGCCTTTGCGCTGGCGGTGACCCATCAGATCAGGCCGGAGCGATCACGCCGCAGGCTTGTCGAAAAGGAGAAACACCATGCTTAGTTGGGCTATTACTTTCCTGATTATCGCCATCATCGCTGCGGTACTGGGCTTCGGTGGTATTGCTGGCACCGCGACAGGGATCGCCAAAATCCTGTTCCTGGTCTTCCTGGTGCTGTTCATTGTCTCCTTCATCCTGGGGCGCCGACCCAAGTTATAGCGACCTGCGATGAATGACCCCGCACCCGCCTTCTGGCGGGTGCTGTCGTATCTGCCCTTAGTCTTTGATCAGGTTGCCGCGAGCATCACCTTGAACACGCCACTGGCCCGTGCACACACCTCTCCGTCTGCCAGCACCAGCGCCTCGGCAAAGCACAGGCTGCGGCCCGTCTTGCGCACCGTCGCCCGCACCTCCAGCCACTGCTCGCACCGTGCGGTACCGAGAAAATCCAGCGATAGATTCACCGTTACCAGCCCGCTGATCTCCGTCAGCTGCCGCGCGCAGCTCAGCCCCATGGCATTGTCGGCCAACGCCGAGATCAGGCCGCCGTGCACAAATCCACGGCTGTTGGCATGCGCCTCGGCGGCGCGTAGCCCAAGGCTGAGTCCGTCAGCGCGCTGCATGGCGTACAGCGGCTCCCAGGGGTCAGTCAAACCGCTGCGCCGGGTGTGACGGGTAAAACCATCGGGGATAGCTGAACTGGACATGGCAACACTCCTTCACTGGATGATGTAGACCAGTCTATATAATTTCAGCGTATTCGCCCTGTCACACAAACGGATATAGCGACGCTGAATGGCAGCAGCAAAGTGGCGCGAGGTTACACCGCTGCCATACGCAGACGCACCAGCGCCGCAACCTCTTCGGCTGTCTCGACAATCGGCTGGTCGCTGCCGGCCACCCGCGCCAGCAGCAAAGCGCCCTCCAGACTGGCGACGGCCAGTTGCGCCAGACGCCGCGCGGCGTCCTCATCCAGACCATCGCGTTGCAGCGCCTGCTGCAGCACCGCGCACCAGTCAGCAAAAACGGTACGACCGGCGACCGTCATAGCCGAGGACGCAGGCGCCGTTTCCAGCAGGCAGGTCGCAATGGGGCAGCCGTCACGGTAATCGGAAGCCGACATCCAGCCAGCCAGCTGCGCGGCATAGGCCCTCAGCAGCGTCGGCGTGTCTGTCGCCTCAGCCGCCATCTGTGCCAGGGTGTTGCGGCCACGCTCGCCAGCCCAGCGCACCGCCGCCACACCCAGCTCCTCCTTGCCACCAGGAAAGTAATGGTAGAGCGAGCCCTTGGGTGCGCCGCTCTCGCGCAGGATGTCGTTAAGACCGGTGGCAGCATAACCACGCTGACGAAACAGCTTGGCGGCGGTCTGTATCAGATGTTCCCGGTGTTTGGCGGCGGCCGGCATGGCTGAATCCCTGGGGCGACAATAGGTCAGGCGGCAGTGTACTACGCAGAGCAGGCGCCAGCCCGGCCACACCGGCACATCGTCGCCACCGTAACCCTGACCCAGCGCAAGGTGGTCATGCCAAACTCTGCTAGGGTCTGTTGATGTTTTATTCACCCGCCTGCCGGAGGCCAGCATGACCGACACACTGCACGACTGGAGCCAGGGCTTCGGCGTCATCCAGCATGACTTTCTGACCCGCGAGCGCATCGATACGCTGCTTGAAGCCTTGGCCGCCGAGGGCACCTGCCAGCGCGATCAGGCGATCGAGCTGCTCCAGGCGGCGGACCGGCTGTGCAACGCCGCCATGCGTCAGGTCGCCCATATGACCTACGCCCGCCAGGTCTATCTGGACGGCCGTCCGCTCGACCAGAGCGATTTCAAGCCAACACCCGAAGGCCACACCGGCGGCGCGCTGAACATGGTGCCGGCCTACGTCGGCTATCTGCTCGCCAACGCGCTGACCGGCACCACCCGCAGCTGGCTGATGGGCCAAGGGCACTGCGTGGCGGCGATTGATGCGGTCAACGTGCTGATGGGCAACACCGAAGCGGCGCAGGCCGAGCGCTACCCGTTCAGCGATGCCGGACTCAGCCAGCTCTGCCAGGACTTCTACAGTTACGCCATCGACGCCGAAGGCCGCCCGGCGGTGCCGCTCGGCAGCCACGTCAATCCGCACACCGGCGGCGGTATCAGCGAGGGCGGCTACCTAGGCTTTGCCGGCCTGCAGTACGTGCATATGCCGCTGCCCGGCCAGGAGCTGGTGACCTTCCTCAGCGACGGCGCCTTTGAGGAGCAGCGGGGCAGCGACTGGGCGCCACGCTGGTGGCGCGGTGAAGACAGCGGGCTGGTGATGCCGATCATGATCGCCAACGGTCGGCGTATCGACCAGCGCTCGACCATGGCCCAGGTTGGCGGCGTCGACTGGCTGCGCGACCACCTGACACTCAACGGCTTCGACCCGATCGACATCGACGGCCGCGATCCGGCCGCCTTTGCCTGGGCCATCATCGACATGGCCCGCAGCCTGCGCCGCGCCCATGAGGCCGTCGTCAACGGCGACGCGGAATACCCGGTGCGTCTGCCCTACGCCATCGCCGAAACGGTCAAGGGCTTCGGCTTCCCGGGCGCCGGCACCAACGCCGCCCACAACCTGCCGCTGGTCGACAATCCGGCCGTCAACGAGGCCGCCCGCGAGCGCTTCAATCAGGGCATCGCCGCGCTGCACGTCGACGAAGCCGAGCTGCGCGCCGCAATCGCCGCCCTGAACACCCACAGCGAGCAGCAGCGCCCGCAAGAGAAAGACCACCCGCTGGCACGTATTCAGGTCCCGGCACCGCAGCTGCCGCCGATCGCCATCGATCAGCCGGACTCGCCCATGGCCGCCATCGACCAGTGGTTCTGTGCGCTGATCCGCGCCAATCCAGAGCTGCGCGTACGCGTCGGCAACCCGGACGAAATGCGCAGCAACCGCATGAACCAGACCCTCGACCTGCTGCTGCATCGGGTCACCGCAGCCGAAGACGGCATCGCCGAAGGACCGCAGGGCAGCGTGATCACCGCCCTGAACGAGGAGGCCGTGGTCTCCGCGGCACTGGCCAACCGCCAGGGCATCAACCTGGCCGTCAGTTATGAAGCCTTTGCGGTGAAAATGCTCGGTGCCATGCGTCAGGAACTGATCTTCAGCCGCCACGCCCGTGAACTGGGCCGCGCACCGGGCTGGCTCAGCGTGCCAATCATCGCCACCTCGCATACCTGGGAGAACGGCAAGAACGAGCAGTCCCACCAGGATCCGACCCTGTGCGATGCCTGGCTGCAGGAAATGAGCGATGGCGCGCCTGTGTACTTTCCGGTCGACAGCCACAGCGCGGTCGCGGTGATGCGCAAGGTCTACGCCAGCCACGGTCAGGTGGCACTGATCGTCGCACCGAAAAACCCGGTTGAGAGCTGCCTCACCGTGCCTGAGGCGCAGGCCGCTGCCGACAACGGTTTTGCCGTCCTCAGCGCCGATCCGGGCGCCGAGCTGCAGCTGCTGGCCATCGGCGCCTACCAGCTGCAGGCGGTACGCCGCGCCGCGCGGCACCTGCGCTACCACGGCGTGCCCTGCAGCGAAGTGGTGCTGATCGAACCGGGTCGACTGCGCGAAGCACGCGACACGCTGGAACAGGCGGTGGTGCACAGCGACAGCGACCTCGTCCGGCGCATCCCCGCCGCACGCTGTCGCCTGTTTGTCTGCCACGGTCACGCCGAGGTGATGACTGGCGTGTTGCGTCGCCTCGATACCGGGCCGCAGACCAGCCGCTTTCTCGGCTATCGCAACCGCGGCGGCACGCTGGACACCTTCGGCATGCAGTTCGCCAACCGCCAGAGCTGGGCGCATCTGGTTGCCGAGGCGGCTGCGCTGCTCAACCGGCCGCTGGACGACCTACTCGGCGAGGCCGAACAGGCGGTGCTCAGGGGCGAGGGCGATCCGCGCTTACTGGCGCGCTGAGTGGCGCGCCGCCTGCCAGCGGCGCAACGCCTTCTCCAGTTCGACCACCACAAAGATCGACAGCGCGACCGCTGTCAGCCGCAGCCAGTCTGCGGCCGACAGCGACTCCAGCCCGAACAGCTGCTGCGACCAGGGCAGATAGCTGTAGAGCAGCTGCAGCAGCACCACGCCAACAATGGCCCCCAGCATCGGCCCGGCACGGCGGACAATGGCGGGGGACAGAACCGAGGCATCGAGAAAGCGGCAGTTGATCAGATACACTGCCTCGATCATTACCAGCGTGTTGACCGCGACCGCCCGCGCCAGCTCGACTGACGCGCCGTGGCTCAGGTAATCACTGAACTGCCAGAACACCAGCAACGCCGCCCAGACCGACACCAGCGCTGCCCGGCCCGCCAGCGCTGCCCCGATCAGACTTTGTCCAGCTGGCCTTGGCGGGCGCGCCATCACGCCGGGCTCAGGCGGCTCAAAGGCCAGCGCCAGCGCCAGCGTGACGGTGGTTACCATGTTGATCCAGAGGATCTGCGCCGGGGTGATCGGCAGCGTCCAGCCAAGCAGAATCGCCAGGATGATCACCGTCGCTTCGGCCAGGCTGGTCGGCAAGATATAGAGGATCGATTTGACCACGTTGTCGTACACGGTCCGCCCTTCGGCTACCGCATGGGCGATGGTGCTGAAGTTGTCGTCGGTCAGCACCATGTCACCCGCTTCGCGCGCCGCATCGGTGCCCTTGCCGCCCATGGCGATGCCGATATTGGCCTGACGCAGCGCCGGTGCGTCGTTGACCCCGTCGCCGGTCATCGCCACCACCCGGCCCTGACGCTGCAGCGCCTCGACCAGCTGCAGCTTGTTGGCCGGGCTGGTGCGGGCAAAGATATCGACGGCAGACGCAGCCTCGTCCAGCCCCTTGCTGTCGAGTCGATCCAGCTCGGCACCGGTCAGCACCCGCTGCACGTTCAACCCCAGCTCGGCGCCAATCGCCGCAGCGGTTACCGGGTTATCGCCGGTGATCATCTTCACCCGAATACCCGCCTGGTGGCAGCGGGCAATACTGGCGATGGCTTCCGGCCGGGGCGGATCACTGATGCCGACCAGCGCCAGCAGACACAAACCCTGTTCGACCAGGGCGTGGTCCGCATGACTATCCACCGGCAAACGACGCTCGGCCAGCGCCATGACGCGCATGCCATCGGCGCCAAGACGCTGCAATTCAGCCTGCCAGCGCGACAGCTCCAGCGGCTCCGGGCCATTGATCCCGAACTGAGTATCGCAGCAGCCAATCAGTCGATCCGGCGCGCCCTTGACCGCCAGCAGCGCGACACCGTCGGTGTCCGAACGGTGCAGCGTGGCCATATAGCGGCGCTCGCTCTCGAACGGCAGCTCCTCCACCCGTGGCCAGTGCTCCAGCAGTTCACTCGCATTCGTCAGCGCCTTGCGCGCCAATACCAGCAGGGCTCCCTCGGTCGGGTCGCCGTGCAGCCGCCATTGGCCGTCTTCCTGCGACACACTGGCATCGTTGCACAGCAGAGCCACCCGCACGGCCGCAATCAGGGCGGCGTCAGCCTCCGGTGCAATATTGCCCTGGGGGTTGTAGCCATCACCGTCGATCCGATGCAGCTGAACTGCCGTCACACATTGGCGCGCCGTCATGGCATTGGCGGTCAGGGTCCCGGTCTTGTCGGAACAGATGACGTCAACCGAGCCCAGCACTTCCACGCTGGGCAACCGGCGGACCAGCGCCTGCTGCCGCGCCATGCGCTGCACGCCGATGGCCAGCGCAATGGTGACAATCGCTGGCAGCCCTTCGGGAATGGTCGCCACGGCGATACCGATGGCGGCCTGAACCATGTCGTCCAGCGCCAACCCGCGCAGCAGGTTACCGATCAACAGGGTCAGCAGCGCGATGACCACCGTCAGGATGCTCAGCTGACGGGCAAAGCGGGTGAGCTGAACCTGCAGCGGGGTAGCGGTCAGGCTGACCTGCCGGGTCAATTCGCTGATGCGGCCGATCTCGGTCTGCGCGGCGGTGCGGCACACCAGCCCGCGCGCGACCCCGGCGGTCACCAGTGTCCCCATGAACGCCATTCCGCGTTGCTCGGCCAGCGGCACGTCTGCCGCGTCGGCCTCAAGGTGCTTGCGAACCGCTACCGATTCACCGGTCAGCATCGACTCGTCGCAGGCCAGATCCTTGAGCTGCAGCAAGCGCAGGTCTGCCGGCACCTTGTCGCCCGCCTGCAGGCTGACCACATCACCCGGTACCAGCTCGCTGCTGTCGACCGTGCGCAACAGGCCGTCGCGCCAGACCAGCGAGCGGGTACGGGTCATGCCGAGAATGGTCTGCAGTGCAGCCGATGCCTTGCCTTCCTGAACGAAGCCGACCAGCGCGTTGATCAACACCACGCCAAAGATCACCCCGGCATCGACCCGGTGCCCCATCAGCAGACTGATCACGCCACTGGCGATCAATACGTAGATCAACGTGTTCTGAAACTGGCGGGCAAACCGCCGCCACGCCGGCTCCGGCGGCGCCGGGGGCAGGGCGTTGGGTCCGCACTGCTGCAGCCGCCTGGCAGCCTCGGCCCCAGTCAGGCCCTGTTCGCTGCCGCCCAGCTGCTCCAGCGCGTGATGCCCCTCCAGCGTATGCCAATCAACCGGCGATCCCTGCTCAGGCACGACCTGTCTCCTTTCAGAACGCCATAGATTGGCCGGGGTTCGGGATCATGGCGTCGATCTGATGCTCATCCCACAGCCGCTTGGCCAGCGCATCCAGGGCATCGGCTTCGCCGTGCACCAGCACCACCTTCGGGCTGGTCTCAAAATGACTGACCCAGTCCACCAGTCCGGTCTGGCCGGCGTGGGCGGAGAAACCGCCCAGCGTCTCGATCTGCGCCCGCACCAGGTACTCCTCGCGGAACAACTTGATGCGCTTGACCCCGTCGATGAGGATGCGACCCAGCGTGTTACGCGCCTGATAGCCGACAAAGATCAGGGTGTTGCGCTCATCCCAGATGCGCTGCTTGAAGTGGTGACGGATGCGCCCACCGGTACACATGCCGCTACCGGCAATGATCAGCGCGCCACGCTTGATCTTGTTGATCATCATCGACTCGTCGGTGCTGGCGGTCAGCCGCAGGCGCGGCAGAAAGTCACGCAGCAGCGTCTGATCGCCGCTGCACAGGCCCTTGGCACCTTCGCAGTCGAGCTGGCTTAACCAGCGGTCGTAGAGCCGTGTCACCTCAATCGCCATCGGACTGTCGAGAAAAATCTCCCAGTTATCCAGCTTGCCTTGCTGGTGCAACTGGCCGAGATAGAACAGCAGCTCCTGCGTGCGGCCCACCGCAAAGGCGGGAATCATCACGTTGCCGCCGCGCTCCCAGGCTTCACTGAGAACCTGCTCGAACTGCTCCAGCGTATTGCCCAGGGTACGATGGTCACGGTCACCGTAGGTGCCTTCCATCATCACCACATCAGCACGGGTCAGGACCTCGGGGTCAAACAGCAGCACGCTGTCCTTTTTGCCCAGATCGCCGGAAAACACCAGGCGCTTTTCCCGGCCCTGTTCCTGCAGCGTCAGCTCGACTATCGCCGAGCCCAGAATGTGGCCGGCATCGTGGAAAGTCACGCTGCCCGCCTCACCAATCGCAAACGGCTGACGGTAACGCTGCGGCGAGCATTGCTTGAACACCCGCTCGACATCCGCACGCGTATAGGCCGGCTGCAGTTCCGGCGCACCACGGCGAGAGCGCCGCAGATTCTCGCGCTCCAGGTCGCGTTCGTAGAGGCCGGCGGCATCATTGAGCATCACTTGCAGCAGATCGGCGGTGGCGCGCGTGCAGTAGATCGGCCCGCGAAACCCTTCGCTGACCAGTTTCGGCAGCAGCCCGGAGTGGTCGATATGGGCATGCGAGAGGATCACCGCATCGATCTCCGCCGGCTTGAATCCAAACCGTTCATCGCGCAGCCGGTCCACCGCATCGCCGCCCTGATGCATCCCGCAGTCCAGCAGTACCTTGCCGACCGCCGCCGAGCTCACCAGGTGACAGGAGCCCGTGACTTCCTGCGCCGCCCCCAGAAACCGAATACTCGCCATGCCGCAACCTCCGTCGTGTCATCGTGGCTATTCCACTCTGGCACAGTTTGCCGGGGCCTGCCGCCGGCTGCGCTGACCCATATCAGCATCAGCGTTGGCGCCGGCTGGCTGATACACTGCCGCGACTGCGACAGGAGGAGACTATGAGCAATACCAAACTGGAAGGCCTGCAGGTGCGCCGCGAAGTCATGGGCGATGCCTTTGTTGACCGCGCGCTGAACAACGCCACCGAGTTCAGTCAGCCACTGCAGGAGTTCGTCAATGAGCACGCCTGGGGCGGGGTATGGAACCGCGAAGGGCTGGACCGCAAGACGCGCAGCCTGATCACCCTGGCCGCCCTGACGGCGCTGAAATGCCCGCAGGAGCTGAAGGGCCATGTGCGCGGCGCGCTGAACAACGGCTGTACCGTGGAGGAAATCCGCGAAGCGCTGCTGCACTGCGCGGTGTACGCCGGCGTGCCGGCGGCCATCGACGCCTTCCGTTCAGCGCAGGAAGTCATCGACAGCTATCAACAGGGCTAGGGTCTGTTGACGTTTCGTTCGCCCGCCTGCCGGAGGCCGTTTTTTCGGCCAGGCAAGGCGGAGGAAGCGCAGTGTAGTTGACCTACATAAACGACCGACAACGTAGCACGGCTGAAAAATGGCCCCGGCCCTGCGGGTTGCGCCTGTAAGGCCGCCACTCGGCGTCGCTCGTCACTTATTTGGAATGACCAAACTGCGCTCCTCGCTTCTTGATTGGCGACCTTACAGGCAGCAACAGGCGGACGAACGGAACGTCAACAGACCCTGGGGCCGCGCCCTGCTCAGGCAAAACGGGATTCAAGGTAGGCGTTGATCGCGTCGGACTCGTACAACCAGCGGGTCTGGCCGTCTTCCTCGATGCGCAAACAGGGCACCTTGATCTTGCCGCCTTCAGCCAGCAGGGTCTGGCGGTGCTCGGTATTGCCGGAGGCATCGCGCAATTCAACAGGCAGGTTCAGGCGACGCAGGGTGCGACGCACCTTCACGCAGAACGGGCAACCGTGAAACTGGTACAGCGCCAGCGAAGAGGCCGCCTCATTGACCGCCGCCTGCGCGGCGGGCTCACGCTGCATCGGGCTTGGGCGAGTAAGAAAGCTGATAAAAACAACGAGCTGGCCAACAACGACCCGCAGAGCCTTGACGATCATGGCAGGATTCTCTGTGATGAAAAATGGGGCCACGCAGCATACCCTGTCCGCTGCGCCAACCCAACATGACCCGACCAAGCAGCGCAGGCATACTCTGCGCAGGCCCTCCTGATCTCGAGCCACCATGAACCCCGAAGACCTTCTCCTGCTAGTTACCCGCGAAATGCCCTACGGCAAGTACAAGGGCCGCCTGTTCGCCGACTTGCCCGGTCACTACCTCAACTGGTTCGCCCGCGAGGGCTTCCCCAAGGGTGAAGTAGGCCGCCTGCTGCAACTGATGCAGGAGATCGACCACAACGGCCTCAAGCCCTTGCTGGATCCGCTGCGTAACCGTCCCCGAGTGCCCTACCAGGATTGATGCCGCACGTCGTCTGAACTTGCCTTGCCTCAGGTGCTCTATGCTGTGAGACATGCGCGCCTGCTCTGACGCAGGCGCGGCACAGCCTGTTCCACCACTGTAGGAGTATTCCGATGGCCAAGATGCTGGTGCTGTATCACTCTATGTACGGACATATCGAAACCCTTGCGCAGGTCGTCGCCGAAGGCGCGCGGCAGGTTCAGGGGGTTGAGGTCACCATCAAGCGCGTCCCCGAAACCATGCCCGATGAGGCCTTCAAGGCAGCCGGCGGCAAGGTTGATCAAGCCGCAGAGGTCGCCAGCCCGGGCGAGCTGGCCGACTACGACGCCATCGTTGTGGGCACGCCGACGCGCTTCGGCAACATGTCCAGCCAGATGCGTACCTTCTTCGATCAGACAGGCGGCCTGTGGGCCAAGGGCGCGCTGCACGGCAAGATCGCCAGCGTGTTTACCTCCACCGGCACCGGCGGCGGCCAGGAGATGACCATCACCTCCACCTGGACCACCCTGGCGCACCACGGCATGGTCATCGTGCCGATCGGCTACGGCACCAAGGAACTGGCCGATATCGAACACGGCAAGGGCGGCACCCCGTACGGCGCATCGACCATCGCCGGCGGTGATGGCTCGCGTCAGCCAGATGCCCGCGAGCGCGCCATCGCCCGCTACCAGGGCAAGTATGTGGCGGGACTGGCCCAGAAACTAGCCGGCTGAGGGCACGCCATAGCGGCCCGTCAGATACGGTAGAACGCTGCTCCAGGGATATTGAATTACGGTCATAATCTAATTAAGATGACAACCGTAATTTAAACTTGGAGCACGACCATGAATGCCTTCCCGACTGTTCAGACCGCTCTGATCACTGGCGCCTCCAGCGGCATTGGCGCCACCTATGCCCGCCGCCTGGCGGCGCGCGGCTACAACCTGCTGCTGGTCGCCCGCAATGAAGCCCGACTCAGATTGCTGGCTGATGAGCTGACCGCCCGCCACGATATACAGATCGACATTCTCGCCGCAGACCTCGAGCAACACGGCGAGATCGAGCGGGTCGCCAATCGCCTGCGCAATGACCAGCAGATCAGCCTGCTGGTCAACTGCGCCGGTGTCGCCCTGAATGGCAGCCTGGCCGAGGCGGATATCGACAGCACCCACAGCCTGCTGCAACTCAATCTGCTGGCCCTGACCATGCTCTCCAGTGCAGCGGCCGTGCGTTTCAGCCTGGCCGGACGCGGCGCGATCATCAACATCGGCTCGGTGGTCGCGCTGCTGCCCGAGCGCTTCAACGCCATCTATGCCGCCAGCAAAGCCTACGTCCTGAGCCTGAGCCAAACCTTGCATGCCGAACTGAGCAGTCGCGGTGTCCAGGTGCAGGTGGTCCTACCTGGCATCACCCGTACCGAGATATTCGAGCGCTCCGGCAGCTCCCTGGCGCAGATCCCGCCGAGCATGGTGATGGAGGTAGAGGATCTGGTCGACGCCGCTCTGCACGGCTTCGACCAGGGCGAGCTGGTGACCATTCCCTCGTTGCCCGACGGTGATGACTGGCACGCCGTGACCCAGGCGCGCATGCAGCTGGCGCCCAACCTGTCGCGCAACCAACCGGCCGCGCGCTATCACTGAGCAGTCAGGCCGTCGCCCAGATAACCTGCGCGGCGGCCCGGGCCCCCTCCACCAGCGTCGCCTTGTGCGCCTGCTGCACCTGGCTGCCGACAATCAACCCTTCACCTATCAGAAACAGGTGCGTCGCCAGCGGCGACGGCTGACTGGCGCCAGCCGCCGTGCATAGCGCCAGCAGATAAGCTTGAATGTCCTGCTTGTGACTGGCCGCCTGTTGATGGGGCACAGCGTCCATCTGGGCAAACTCGGCCGACGCGTTGATAAAGGCGCAGCCGCAGAAGTCATCCTCCTGAACCCAGTCAGCGATAAAGTCGATGTAGGCCAGCGGGCGATGGGCAACAGCCGCCTGCTCGACAAACGTCCGCAGCCTGGCCATGAACTGCGCATGGCGCAGCTCCAGCGCAGCCTCAATCAGCGCATCCTTGCTCGGATAGTGGCGGTAGAGCGTCTTCTTGGTAACGCCAGCCTCCCGGCTGAGCAGGTCTACCCCTGATGCGTGAAATCCATTGCGATAAAACAGCCCCAGCGCGGAGGCAACGATCTGTTGCGGCGTGCTCATAAGTATACCGATCGGTTGACCATAAGATACTGATCGGTATACTAGCCCGAAATCAGCTTACTTTCACCCATGCAGGACCTCGCCATGTCGATCCGCCGCTTGCTGCACTCGGGCGCACCGCCCCCGCCCCCGCTGACCTTTATAGCGCTATCGTCGCTCGGTGCGCTCATCGCCATCGCTATTACCGGCGGTTTGAGCGTGGTATCGGGCATCCCCTGGCTGATGGCGCCCTTCGGTGCCAGCTGTGTACTGGCCTTCGGCGTACCGGACTCGCCGCTGGCGCAACCGCGCGCAGTGATCGGCGGCCACCTGGTCGCCACCGCGGTCGGTCTGGCAGTGGCGGCACTACTGGGTGACAGCTGGCTGGCCTGTGCGGTCGGGGTTGCCCTGGCGCTGGCCGCCATGCAGCTGACCCGTACCCTGCACGCGCCCGCCGGCGCCGATCCGCTGGTGGTGATCATCGCGCACGCGCCGCTGAGCTATCTGGTATCGCCGGTACTGGTCGGCTCGCTGGTAATCGTGCTGACTGCCTGGGCCGTCAATAATCTGCGTAGCCCGCGGAGTTATCCGAAGTATTGGTTGTGAATAATCACTCAGTAAGCAAAGGCAGTCTGCCGAGTGCCCAGATGGTGGAGTGTGCACCCGGGGTTCGTCCCGTTTACGCGGGCGAGTAGCGCAGGGCTAACGGGAAAAAGAGTCATAGGATGTCTGAGGAGCGAAGCGACGAGTTTTATGACTCCCCGTCAGGCCGAGCAACGCAGCGAACCCGAAGGGCCGCGTAGTCGGGTGCCCAGGGGGATCGCTAAGGGGGGCTGGGCAAGCAGCCCCCCTTGGCTCGCCGTGAAAGGCGAAAGGCAGACTCAGCAACAGCACAATGCCGGAATGCCGGAATGCCGGAATGCCGAACACTAGAACACCTAGAACACCTAGAACAAAAAAGCCCCGCCATTGCCAGCGGGGCTTTTCATTTAACGACTACGAATCAAGCCGACTCGGTCAGCGTCTTCAGTTGCTCGCGAGTGCTGCTCAACAGCTCGGCAGACAAAGCTTCATCCTTGACGCTGCGCGACAGCAGCAGCGCGCCGACCATCGCGGAAAGCACCAGCACGGCCTGCGCGCGGCTGTCGTCGCCTTCCAGCTTGCTGGCGATATTGTCCAGCCGATCTTGCACCACCTCGTCGGTGATCTCGCTCTGCTGGCCGCGCTGGCCCAGTTCGGCAGAGATGGTCGGCAGCGGGCAGCCCTGCTCGGGGTTGGCGCGGTGGCCGGCGGACAGGTAGGTGTCGAACAGCGCGCTGAGCGGCACATCCGGGCCGGTGTGCATGGCCAGCGAGGCCTTCAGGCCATCCACCGCATGGCGCAGCGCCTTTTCCACCAGCTCGTCCTTGGACTTGAAATGCGCGTAGAAGCCCCCGTGGGTCAGGCCCAGGGCCTTCATCAACGGCTGCAGACCCGTCGCCCCGACGCCGTCCCGACGGAACCGGCGCGCCGCCTCGTCGAGAATCAGCTGATGGGTTCTGGCCTTGTGGTCTTCTGAATAGCGCATGACGCCTCCGGTTATTGAATGCCGCTCATCATCTTACACCGAATGCCCGGCAGTCGCTCCAATCGATTCATCGTCAGCCGACGAACGCGCCCGGCGCTCCAGCACCAGCGCACAGAGCGCCGGCAGGAACAGCAGCGTCAGCAGGGTGCCCATGGTTACCCCGCCGATCAGCACAAAGGCGAGCGATGACCAGAACACCGAGAAGGTCAGCGGAATAAACGCCAGCGCCGCCGCCAGCGCGGTCAGCACCACCGGCCGTGCGCGGCGCACGGTGGCCTCGATGATCGCCTCGCGAATCGCCATGCCGGCACGCTGGTTCTGCTGGATCTGGTCGGTGAAGATCAGCGTATTGCGCATCAGAATGCCGCCAATGCCGATCAGCGCCAGAATCGCGTTGAAACCGAACGGCTGGTTGAACACCAGCAGCGCCGGCACCGCGCCAATCAGCCCCAGCGGAGCGGTGGCAAAGACCATGAACATCAAACCAAACGAGCGCACCTGGAACATGATGACCACCAGCATCAGCAGAATCATGATCGGGAACAGCACCGCCAGCGCCTGGTTGGCAATCGCGCTTTCCTCTACCGGGCCACCGATGGTGATGTGATAGCCCGCCGGCAGGCTGTCGACCAGATCGCCCAGATCACCATAGGCGGCCATGGCGGCGTCCGGCGGCTGGGTTCCGGCCACGATGTCGGCACGCACCTCAAAGGTCAGCTCACGGTCGCGGCGGCGCAGAATCGGGTCTTCCATGACCGGCTGGAAGCTGCCGACCTGCCGTAGCGGAATCGCCTGACCGGCATCGTTGGTGATGGTCAGGTCCTCGATGCTGCCGAGGTTCTGCCGCTGGGCATCCACCGCGCGCACCACCACCGATACCGTGCGCGTGCCCTCACGCACCTCGGTAATCGGGTTGCCGGAGAGCAGGGCATTGACCTGCGATTTGACCTGCGCCGGGGTAAAGCCCAGCAAGCGCAGCCGATCCTGGTCCAGCTGCAGACGGTAGCTGCTGGCCTTCTCGCCCCAGTCGATAAAGGTATCGCGGGTCAGCGGATTGGCCTCGACGCGCTCACGCACCTGCTCGGCAATCGCTCGCAGCGGACCCAGCTCCGGCCCGCTGACACGGAACACCACCGGGAAGGGCACCGGCGGGCCGAACACCAGCTGGGTCACCCGCACCCGCGCTTCCGGAAACTCGCCGGCGCTGACCCGCTCGCGCAGGCGCGCCATCAGCGCATCACGGGTGTGCGCATCGGTGGTCTGCACAATCAGCTTGGCAAAGGCCGCATCCGGCAGCTCGGGGTTGAGCGAGAGGAAGAAGCGCGGCGCACCGCCCCCCACATAGGAGTCGACCATCAGGGTCTGCGGCTCGGCCATGATCGCCTGCTCGATGCGGCCAACCACCGCCTCGGTGTTCTTGAACGCGGTGCCCGGCGGCATGTAGACCTCGACGATCACCTCGGAGCGATCGGAGTTGGGGAAGAACTGCTTGTTCACCACCTTCATGCCCATCACGCAGAGCACAAACGCTGCCAGCACCAGGCCGGTCACCAGCCAGCGATGGCGTACGCAGAACAGCACGGTAGAACGCAGGCGCTGGTAGACCGGGCCATCGTACAGCGCATCATGCCCGCCCGGCTTGGCGGCAATGTTCGGCAGCATCTTCACCCCGAGATAGGGGGTGAACACCACGGCCACCACCCAGGAGGCGATCAACGCGAAGCCGACAATCCAGAAGATATTGCCGGCGTATTCCCCGGCGCCGGAACGGGCAAAGCCGACCGGCAGAAAGCCGATGATGGTCACCAGGGTGCCGGTCAGCATTGGCGCGGCGGTGGACGACCAGGCGTAGGTCGCCGCACCGAGCCGATCCATGCCTTCTTCCAGCTTCACCACCATCATCTCGATCGCGATGATGGCGTCGTCCACCAGCAGACCGAGCGACAGGATCAGCGCGCCCAGGGTGATACGGTCAAACTCGCGGCCGGTCATCATCATCACCACAAACACGACGGCCAGCGTCAGCGGCACTGCAGCGGCGACCACCAGACCCACGCGGAAACCCAGCGCCAGCAGGCTGACCAGCATCACCACGCCGAGCGCGACGAAGAACTTGAGCATGAATTCGTCAACCGCGTTGCGAATCTTGCTGGCCTGGTCGGAGACCTTGGTGAACTCGATGCCCAGCGGCAAATTCTGCTGTACCTGCGCCTCATGGGCCTGCAGCGCACTGTCTAGGTCCAGCCCGTTGAAGTGCTTCTGCATGATCACGCCGAGCATCAGCGCCGACTCGCCCTGATGGCGGATGCGGTAGCTCGGCGGGTCCTCATAGCCTTGGCGCACCTCGGCGACATCAGCGATGCGCAGGACTCGCCCATTGGCGACCACCGGCACATTCTCGATCTGCTCCAGACTGTCGAAGGCCCCGTCGAGACGGATATAGGCCCGCGGCCCCGACGTTTCGACCGATCCGGACGGCGCCACCGCGTTCTGCCGCGCCAGCGCGGCAAAGATCTGCTCCGGCGTCAGCCCCAGGGTTGCCAGCCGCTGATAGGAAAATTCGACGTAAATGCGCTGCGCCTGTTCACCGAGGATGTTGACCTTCTTCACCCCCGGCAGCTGCAGAAAATCCTGGCGCATGCGTTCGGCCAGCTGCACCAGTTGACGGTGCGGCAGTTGCCCGGCTTCCAGTGCGTAAAGAGCGAAATAGACGTCGTTGTATTCGTCGTTGAAGAACGGCCCGGAGACACCATTGGGCAACCTCGCCGCCTCGTCACTGAGCTTCTTGCGGGTCTGGTAGAACAGCTCGGGCACCAGCGCCGGCGGGGTCGAATTGAGGAACTGCACCTTCATCGACACGAAGCCCGGCTGCGCGGTGGTTTCCACCCGGTCGTAGTAGTCCAGCTCCTGCAGTCGCTTTTCCAGCCGGTCGGCGACCTGCTCCTGCATTTCCCGTGCGGTTGCGCCTGGCCAGACGGCGGTAATGGTCATCACCTTGACGGTAAAGGACGGGTCTTCGGCGCGCCCCAGCTTGCCGAAGGCAAAGGCCCCCGAGAGCAAAATTGCGATAATCAGAAACAGCGTCACCGCCGGGTTACGGACCGCCAGCGCAGACAGATTGAAACGGCTCATATCACAGGCTCCGCGCTGCTTCGGTCCCGGCCAGCTGGCCTTCGGGCAACAGTTTCACCGCGTCACCTTCATGCAACAGGTGGGCGCCCAGAGCGACCACCCGCTGCCCGTCTTCCAGACCACCACTCAGCAGGGCAAACTCCTGCCCGAGGCGAGCCACCTCAACCGGGGTAAAGCGTACCCGGTTATCGCCATCAATGACCCAGACGCCGGTGCCGTGCCCCTGATCCAGCAGCGCGCCGAGCGGCACCCGCAGCTGCGGCGTGCTCTGGCTGTCCTGCAGACGAATACTCACCGTCGAGCCGATCGGCAGCGGCTCGCCCGCGGTCTCCAGCACATACCGTGCACGGTAGGTCCGGGTGATCGGGTCAGCCACCGCCGACAGTTCGCGCAGGGTCGCGCCAAGCGGCGTGTCAGGATGCCCGAACAGGAATGCCTGCGCCGTGCCGCTGGCCAGTCCACGCTGGGTTTCCGGGATATTGATCACCGCCTCGCGGGCACCGCTGTGGGCCAGTTGGGCAACCACCTGACCGGCAGCGACCACCTGCCCCTGATCAACCAGCACGTCGGTAATCACACCATCGGCATCGGCGGTCAGCGTCGAATAGCCACGGCGATTTTCTACCTGCGCGGCGTCGGCACGAGCCGAGGCCAGGTTAGCTTCAGCGACGCGCAGCTCGGTTACCAGTTGATCATGCGCCTGACGCGAGACCGCGCCATTATCGGCCAGTTGGCGATAGCGTTTTTCATCACTCTGCAGCTGACGTACCGAGGCTTCGGCCGAACGCACCCGCTGGCGGGCAGCGCGCAGGGCCAGTTCGAAGTCGTCCACATCCAGCACCAGCAAAACATCACCGCGCTTGACCCGGTCACCGGAATCGACGCGTCGCTCGATCACCTCACCGGCAACCCGGAAGCCCAACTCGCTTTCGGTACGGGCGGCCACGACGCCAGTAAACAGGGCACCATCACTGGTAACCGGATGAACCTCCATCGACAACACCAGCCGCGCCGGCGCCTCGCTGTTGTCGGCTACGGGCGCCGCTTCCTCGCGGCATCCGAGCAATCCACCCAGAATTCCTACCAGCACGGCCAGCTTGGCTGCAGACGTCATGTTCTCTCCCTGCGGGCCAACTACCGGCCCTGTTGTTATCTGAATTCAGACAAGCGCCTAAAAGCCTCGACGAGGTGCCTGCTTTTCAACTACCTGTCAGATCGCTTCCAGCAAAGTGGCCACCCCCTGACCACCGGCGATGCACTGGGTAGCCACTGCATAACGGCCGCCCGTACGCTGGAGCAGGGCCGCCGCCTTGCCGGTGATGCGCGCCCCCGTCGCTCCCAGCGGGTGCCCCAGCGCCAGCGCGCCACCGTCCAGGTTGACGCGCTCCAGCGGCATGCCGAGCTCACGCAGACAAGCCAGTGACTGGCTGGAAAACGCCTCATTGATTTCCATCAGGTCGACATCATTGATGGTCAGCCCGCTGCGGGCAAGCACTTTACGCGTCGCCTCGACCGGCCCCATCCCCATGATCTCGGGTGCACAACCGCCCACCGCCGTCGCCTTGATGCGCGCCAGCATCGGCAGCTTGTGGCGTCGGGCAAAGTCTTCGGTGCAGACCAGCACGGCGGCGCTGCCGTCGGTCAGCGGCGAGGAAGTGCCTGCCGTGACGACGCCGCCAAAGGCCGGTTTCAGGCCGGCCAGCGCGTCCATATTGGTGCCCGGGCGGATGCAGCCATCCTCACTGACCACCCCATCCGGCGTCGTCACCGGCACGATTTCATCTGCCAGCAGGCCTTGGTCACGCGCCTTGGCGGCCTTGCTGTGCGACAGCACCGCCAGCGCGTCCTGATCCTCGCGGCTCACCTCAAAGCGCCGCGCCACTTCCTCGGCGGTGTGCCCCATTGCCATGTAGACCTCAGGGAAGGTTTGCAGCAGGGTCGGGTTGGGCGAGGGGGTAAAGCCGCCCATCGGCACCCGGGTCATCGACTCGACACCGGCGGCGATGTAGGCCCCACCGGCACCTAGCATCAGTTGCCCGGCGGCAAAGTGGATCGCAGTCATCGACGAGCCGCAGAAGCGGTTCACCGTCACGCCACCCAGCGTCTCGGGGAAGCCGGCACGGAAGCTGGCGATACGCGCGACGTTGGTGCCCTGTTCACCCTCGGGGTAGGCGCAGCCCATGATCACGTCTTCCAGCAGGGCAGGGTCCAGATCCAGCCGTTCAACCAGGCCGCGCAGCACCTGAGCGGCCAGATCATCCGGGCGCAGGTTGATCAGGCCACCCTTGCGGGCGAACTGGAAGGGTGAACGCAAATAACCGGCAATCACGATGGAGGTCATGGCAGTGCTCCTTGGAGAAAGAGGGCGCTAGCGCCTTTTGAATTATGGTCATAATTTAAATAAATACATTTAAATGTCAACCATAATTTAAAAGGAGTTTATGCAGTGCGATGGGGCGCGAGCAGACGCAGTGCGTCCTGACTGACATTCCCAAGCGAAGCGGGTGAAGCACCTGACGTTTGCACGGACCCGCAGGGCCGTGCAGTTGTGATGTCCTATGGACTGCCGGGCGAAATGGACAAGCACTTCCCCCGACTCGCCGTAAAAGGCGAAAGGCAAGTCAGGAGACGGCGCAAAAAACCAACAACGCTCACTAAACCAAAAAACTCACCCGCACCAACAACCCGCCCTCAGCCCCCTCATGCAAACTGATCTCAGCACGATGGGCGCGGCAAATCTCACCGACGATCGACAGCCCCAGACCGGTGCCTTCCGGGCTTTGGCGGTAGAAGCGTTCAAATACCCGCTCGCGCTCCTCGGGCGGGATGCCGGGGCCGGTGTCTTCAATCTCGACCAGCGCCGGTGCGCGCAGGCGCAGGGTGACCACGCCGCCACTCGGGGTGTGCTGCAGGGCGTTGTCGATCAGGTTGCCGAACAACTCCTGCAGCAGGGTAGGCTCGCCCCAGACGTCGAACGGCTGCTCGACCTCCAGCGCCAGTTCGATATTGCGCGCGTGGGCCAGCGGCACCATGGCCAGCGCCAGCTCCTGCGCCAGCGGCGCCAGAGCCACCTGTTCGGCGCTGCCCTCGGCCACCGCACGCGCGCCACGCTCGATGCGCGCCATCGACAGCAGCCGGTTGGCCAGACCGATGGTACGGTCGGTGCTGGCGTCGGCTTCGCGCAGCGCCTGCTGCCAGGCTTCCGGCTCGTTGGAACGCAGCCCTAGTTCAATCCGCGCCTTGAGCGCCGCCAGCGGTGTGCGCAGTTCGTGCGACGCCTCGGCGATAAAGTCGCGCTGGCGCTCGAAGTTTTCGCGCAGGCGTCCGGTGAAGTGATTGATCGCATAGACCAGCGGCCGCACCTCGCGCTGCAGGCCATCGGTCTCGATCGGGCGCAAGTCATCACTGCGCCGCTCCGAGACGTCATTGCGCAGGCGCTGCAGCGGACGCAGTGCGGCAGTCACCGCCAACCACGCCAACACCAGCGCGCTGACCGCCAGCACGCCCAGATTGATCAGCGACTGACGCAGCAGGTTGGCCGCCATCTGGTCCCGTGCGCCGCGGGTTTCCGCCACCCGGATCTCTGCCATGCCGCTCGCGGTATTGGTGCTCACCGCCTGCAGCAGGCTGACCACCCGCACGTCGGCACCGCGGTACTCGGCGTCATAGAACCGTGCCAGAGCGGGGTAGTCTTCGGTCATTGGCACCGAGGGGGCAGCAGCGGGCAGGTCTTCGTAGCCGGAGATCGGCTGACCGTTGAAGTCGATGACCTGATAGTAGAGCCGGCCGGTGATGTCGTAGGCGAAGTTGTCGAGCGCCACGTAGGGCACCTCGACCGCCAACTCGCCATCGGCGCTGTAAAGCCGCTCGGCGATTGCCCGCGCCGACGACAGCAGCGAGCGGTCATACGCGGTGTCTGCTGCGCGGCGGGCATTCCAGTAGGCGACCGAGCTGCCGATCAGCAGCAGAATCGACATCACCAGCGCCAACCGCCGCAGCAAGCGCCCGCGCAAGCTGCCAGACGGGCCGCGCGGCAAGGGCGCACGGCTGCTGATCGTCACGCCTCGGCCTCAAGCAGGTAACCAAGCCCACGGAAGGTCACGATGCGTACGCCGCTGCCATCGAGCTTGCGGCGCAGACGTGAAATGTAGATCTCGATTGCCTCGGGGCTGGCGTCCTGGTCCAGGCCGAACACCTTGCCGGCCAGCTGTTCCTTGCTCATCAGCCGGCCGGGGCGGGCGATCAGGTTTTCCAGCACCGCGTGCTCGCGCGAGGGCAAGGTCAGTACCTCGCCGCGCAGGCTGAAGCGGCGGTCGTTGAGGTCGTAGATCAGCTCGCCACATTGCTGCTGCCGCTCACCACCCATCAGACTGCGGCGCAGCAGCGCGTTGACCCGTGCCTCCAGCTCGCTCAGCTCAAAGGGTTTGGCCAGATAGTCATCGGCGCCCAGATTCAGCCCGCGTACCCGGTCAGCCACTTCGCCACGGGCGGTCAGCATCAGCACCGCCAGCGTCTGACCGCGCTCGCGCAGTTTTCTCAGCACCTCAAAACCGTCCTGCCGTGGCAGGCCGACGTCGAGGATCGCCAGTGCGTAATCCTCGCTGCGCAGGGCCAGATCGGCGGCCACGCCGTCATGCAGCACATCGACGGTCCAGCCCCCGTTCTTGAGGGCGCGGGCCAGGCTCTCGGCCAGTTCGGGGTCGTCTTCTACCAGCAGAATGCGCACTGGCGGTCTCTCTTGCAAAGGGTCGAATCGCCTGAGTTTACACCGCCTGTCGGCCCGCGACAGCGCGAGTTTCGGGGGGTGAGGGATGAAAGGTTGGTGAAAGGTTAGCTCTTTAGCATCGCCCGACGGTCACCCACCGTAGGCGTAAAACGCAAACAAGAACAACACCGGAGTACACCTGATGCACACCGTATTCATCCCACGGCGCAGCCTGTCTGCCGCCCTGCTGGCCACCTCCGGCCTGCTGCTCACTCCGCTGGCTCAGGCCAGCGGCTTCAGCGAAGACAGCAGCGCCAAGCTGAGCACCAGCAACATCTACTTCAACCGCGACTTCCGCGAAGGCACCGGCCAATCCAAGCGCGAAGAATGGGCCCAGGGCTTCATTCTCGACCTCAAGTCCGGTTACACCGATGGCCCGCTCGGCTTTGGTCTCGACGCCAAGGCGATGCTCGGCATCAAGCTCGACTCCAGTCCGGACCGCACCGGTACCGGCCTGCTGCCGACCCACGATGACGGCCGCGCCGCCGATGAATACAGCAAGCTTGGCCTGACCGCCAAGATGCGCTACTCCGAGTCTGAACTGTTCCTGGGTACGCTGATGCCCAAGCTGCCGATCCTGCAGCCCAACACCAGCCGCATCCTGCCGCAGACCTTCCGCGGCGGCATGGCAAACATCAACGAGTTCGACAACCTCAGCATCGATCTCGGCCGTCTGACCAAGGCGACCGACCGTGATTCCACCGATGCCGAGGATCTGGCCCTGAACAACAAGAATCGCCGGTTCGGTGGTTCGTTCTCGGCTGACCAGCTTGATTGGGCCGGACTGAATTACCAGTTCAACTCCAGCCTGACGGCTAGCTACTATCTGGCACAACTGGATGATATCTACCGCCAACACTTCTTCGGTCTCAACCACAGCGCCGCTCTGGGTGCCGGTGAGCTGAGCACCGAGCTGCGGGTCGCCGTATCCGACGAGCAGGGCGCAGCCCGCGCCGGTCGGATCGACAACCAGGCCTGGCAGGGCCGCATCGGCTACGCGCTGAACGGTCATGAAGTGAGCGCAGCCGCGCAAAAAATGCGCGGCGACAGCGCCTTCCCCTACATCGACGGCAGCAACCCGTACCTCGTCAACTTCGTGCAGATCAACGACTTTGCCGAAGCCAACGAGCGCTCCTGGCAGCTGCGTTACGACTACGACTTTGCCACTGTCGGCATCCCCGGTCTGAGCTTCATGACCCGCTACATCAGCGGTGACGACGCCAAACCGGCGGCTGGTGGCACCGGCTCGGAATGGGAACGCAACACCGAGCTGCAGTACGTGTTCCAGGACGGCGCACTGAAGAATCTCGGCCTGCGCTGGCGCAATGCGAGCTACCGCTCCGACTTTGCCCGCGACGCCGACGAGAACCGCCTGATTGTCAGCTACGCCTTCCCGATCTGGTAAGCGCCGCGCCCCTGACAATCGCCTAGAATAACGCCATGAGGACAACCACCATGAAAGCGACACTGCGTTCTGCCCTGCTGATCGGCCTGTGCTTCGGCCTGGCTGGCTACACCCAGGCTGATGAGCCGTCCCGTCCCGAATGTATCGCCCCGGCTTCGCCCGGCGGCGGATTTGACCTGACCTGCAAGCTGGCGCAAAGCGCGCTGCTGCAAGGCGAGTATCTGTCGCGCCCGATGCGCGTGACCTACATGCCTGGCGGCATTGGCGCCGTGGCCTACAACGCCGTGGTCGCCCAGCGCCCTGACGAGCCGGGCACCATTACCGCCTTCTCGACCGGTTCGCTGCTGAACCTGGCCCAGGGCAAGTTTGGCCGCTTCGACGAGAGCGCGGTCAAATGGCTGGCCGCCGTCGGCACCAGCTACGGCGCCATCGCCGTGCGCGCCGATTCCGAGTTCCAGACCCTGGAGCAACTGGTCGAGGCGCTGCGCAAGGACCCGTCCAAAGTCGTCATCGGCTCCGGCGGCACCGTCGGCAGCCAGGACTGGATGCAGACCGCACTGGTCGCCCGCGCCGCCGGCATCAACCCGCGCAGCCTGCGCTATGTCGCGATGGAGGGCGGCGGCGAGCTGGCCACCGCGCTGCTCGGCGGCCACATTCAGGTTGCCAGTACCGACATCTCCGACTCCATGCCGCACGTTGAAAGCGGCGACATGCGCATCCTGGCCGTGCTCGCCGACGAGCGTCTGCCCGGTGATGTGGTCGAAGACATCCCCACTGCAAAAGAGCAGGGCTTTGATGTCAGCTGGCCGGTTATCCGTGGTTTCTACATGGGCCCGGACGTCAGCGATGAAGACTTCGCCTGGTGGCAAAACAACTTCGAGCACATGCTCGCCTCCGAGGAGTTCGCCACCCTGCGCGAGCAGCGTGAACTCTTCCCCTTCGCTCTCACCGGTGCTGAGCTCGAGGCCTACGTCCACGAGCACGTTGCCGAGTACAAAAACCTGGCTGGCGAGTTCGGCCTGACTCAGTAACCGCCCTGCCTGCACGCTCCCGGCCCCGGGTGCGTGCTGCGTCCGCGAGGATTACACCATGCTTTACCAACGTCTGTTTGCGGCGAGTCTGCTGCTGGCTTGCCTGTGCCTGGGCTTTATCGCCTGGGGCTACCAAGCGCCCTTCTCCTATGAGCCGGTCGGGCCGCGCGCCTACCCGCTGATGCTGCTGATTCTGCTCGCCCTCGGCGCGCTGGTACTGCTGGTCAAGCCAGCGATGGAGAGCAGCGAGTCCGATGAACCGGCGCTGACCCGTCCGATGCTGATCAAGGCAGCCATCTGCCTTGGCCTGCTGCTGGCCCTGGCGGCGTTGTTCGAGCGCCTGGGCTTCATTCCGACCAGCATCCTGTTTGCACTCGGCATGGCGCGCCTGTTCGGCGGTCGCTGGCTGCCCAGCGCCGTGCTCGCGCTGGTACTGGGCGTTGGCCTGTATTTCCTCTTTGACCGGGTACTGGAAGTCCCCCTGCCGCTCGGCGTTCTCAGCGCCCTGGAGATTTGATCATGGATACCCTCTCTTACCTTGGCCAGGGCTTCGACGTTGCCCTGAGCCCGAACAACCTGGTGACCGCGCTGGCCGGCACCACCATCGGCACCATCGTCGGCCTGCTGCCGGGCCTGGGGCCGATCAACGGCGTGGCGCTGCTGATTCCGGTCGCCTTCGCCCTCGGCCTGCCGCCAGAAACCGCGCTGATTCTGCTGGCCTCGGTCTATCTCGGCTGCGAGTACGGCGGTCGCATTTCCTCCATTTTGCTGAACATCCCGGGCGAAGCCTCCGCCGTGATGACCACCCTGGACGGCCACCCGCTGGCCAAACAGGGCAAGGGCGGCATCGCGCTGTCCATTTCCGCCTGGAGTTCGTTTATCGGCGGCCTGATCGCCACCATCGGGGTGACCATCTTTGCCCCGCTGCTGGCCAAATGGGCGGTCTCCTTCGGGCCGGCCGAATACTTCATGCTGATGGTCTTTGCGATTGTCTGCCTGGCCGGCATGGCCGGTGACAAGCCCATCAAGACCGCCGTCGCCGTGCTGATCGGCCTGATGCTGGCCTGCGTCGGCATCGACGCCAACAGCGGTGTCTATCGCTTCACCTTCGGCAGCCTCGGTCTGGCCGACGGCATCCAGTTTGTGGTGCTGGTACTGGGCCTGTTCAGCGTCAGCGAAATTCTCATGCTGCTGGAGCGCACCCATCAGGGTCAGGTCGCCGTAAAGGCCAGCGGGCGCATGCTGTTCAACCTGAAGGAAGGCGCCTTCGTGCTCGCCACCAACCTGCGCAGCGGCGTGCTGGGCTTTATCTTCGGCGTGCTGCCGGGCGCCGGTGCGACACTGGCCAGCGCCGTGAGCTACATGTCCGAGAAGCGTCTGGCCGGCCACAAGGGCCGCTTCGGTGACGGCGACCTGCGCGGTCTGGCCGCGCCGGAAACCGCCAACAGCGCCTCGGCCTGCGGCTCGATGATCCCGATGCTGACGCTGGGTATTCCGGGCTCCGGCACCACCGCGGTGATGCTCGGTGCGCTGACCCTGTACAACATCACCCCCGGCCCGCTGCTGTTCCAGCATCAGCCAGACATCGTCTGGGGTCTGATCGCCTCGCTGTTCGTCGCCAACATCATCCTGATCGTGATGAACATCCCGATGATCAAGGTGTTCACCCGCATCCTGTCCGTGCCGAACTGGACTCTGGTGCCGGCCATCGCCATCATCACCTCGATTGGTGTCTACGCGGTCCATGCCACCACCTTCGACCTGTTCCTGATGATCGCCATCGGCCTGTTCGGCTACCTGCTGCGCAAGCTGGACTTCCCGCTGTCGGCGCTGCTGCTGGGCTTTATCCTCGGCCACATGATGGAGAGCAACCTGCGCCGCGCGCTGTCGATCTCCAACGGCGATCTGGGCATCCTGTTCTCCAGCCCGATCACCATCGGCCTCTGGGTACTGGTCGCCGCCATGGTGGCGCTGCCGTTCTGGCGCCGCTACCGCACCAAGCGCAGCGCCGCGCTGGCCAGTGCCTGAGCGTCTGCGCAGTACCCTGCTGTATCTCAGTGCACCGCTGACCGGTGCACTGGGAGGCCTGCTCGCCAGCCTGGCCAACTGGCCGCTGCCCTGGATGACCGGCTCGCTGCTGGCGGTCATCCTGCTGCGCTGCAGCGGCTGGCAGTGCAGCCCACCACCGGGCTCACGCCAGACCGGCCAGTTGCTCGTCGCCTGCGCCATCGGCCTGCACTTCACCACCCCCGTGTTTGCCCAGGTCATCAGCCATCTGGGCCTGATCGTCCTGGGCGCCTGCGGCACCTTTCTGCTCAGCCTGATCGGCATCCGCCTGCTGACCGGCGCTGGCTATGACCGCGCGACCGCCTTCTTCTCCAGCATGCCCGGTGGCGCCAGCGAGATGGCGGTAATCGGCGCACGCCACAACGCTGGCATCGCCAACGTCGTCGCCGCCCACAGCCTGCGCCTGCTGATGGTCGTACTGCTGATTCCGGCGCTGTTCACCTGGGGTCTGCCGGCGGTCAGCGCGCCCGCGCCGCTGCCCACCGACCTGCCAACCCTGGCCTGGCTGATTCCGCTCGGCGTACTGCTCGCGTTGTTAATGCGTCGCCTGCGCCAGCCCAACCCGTGGATGCTCGGGCCGCTGATTGTCTGCGCCAGCGCCGGCGTGCTGCTGGATATCGAGATCGCCCTGCCGCCCGGTGCCAGCGCCGCCGGGCAGTGGCTGATCGGCAGCGCGCTGGGCTGTCACTTCGACCGCGCCTTCTTCCGCAAGGCCCCGGCCTTTCTGCTGCGGGTGTTCAGCTTTACCGTGCTGGCGATGCTCACCGCTGCCGGCGCCGCGCTGCTGCTCGCCCAGCTCGGCAGCGTCGACCGCATCAGCCTGATGCTCGGCATGATGCCCGGCGGCATCACCGAGCTGTGCCTGACGGCAGAGGCGTTGCAGCTGTCGGTGGCGCTGGTGACGGCGTTGCAGGTGATGCGGTTGTTTTTGGTGATGTTTTTGGCGGAGCCGGTGTTTGTGTTGTGGCAGAGGGTTTGGCCGGAGAAATAGGCTCTGCACCGCCGCATCATTGCTCTACCTCTGCGCCGCTATCTAGCTCACCTTTCGCCTTTTCCGGCGAGCCAACGGGAGCTGCTTGTCCAGCCACCGTAGATACCGTCTTCCCGATCAGTGTGCAAGCGCCCTGATCGGGTCGAACGGCTGTCCTGATTTCAGCACGCCGTAGATGATATGCAGCAGCTTGCGCATGGCCGCGCATACGGCCAGTCGACCGGT